>OGSJ01000633.1_pt1 | contig 18428 bp, 13 predicted proteins | sample 1573851 | NCBI WGS metagenome assembly OGSJ01 (sample SAMN03295846, study PRJEB24534) | human gut metagenome | isolation source: fecal sample 6 from infant 6 | host: Homo sapiens | place: USA: Pittsburgh, PA | collected 2014-07 | reverse complement strand
ATATTATATATTTTTTTATTATAAATTTCTATATGCTTTACTTTTTTTATTATAATTCCTCTTTTTCATTTATTACTTTTTAATAATTATCTAACCCTTTATCACCGCTCTTATATACCTTAATTTATTTTTATAAAATAAAAAAAACTCCAAAGGCTCTTTTCTCTGCCTTTAGAGGGTACTATTTTTTGAGTTTTTATTAAGTTTTTTGACTTTTTGTAAATGCAAGCAGTTTTGTGACTGCTTTTTAAAAAGGCCGTCAACTCCAAAACCATTGGTATCACTGACTTGCGACTGACCTTGCCGGACTTCATATATTTTCCACTCACTATATATATACAATTAAATAAATTGCATTTTTTTATACTATTTTTTTAATTTCCTATATATAAAGAGTAAAAAAAATACGTCAATTATAGCACAGCCCTTGATATCACTAAAAAAGCTCTGGTTTCAACTCTGTCATTAGTCCGTCACAACTCAGTCACACTAATAATTTTAAACTTTACAAATTATTGTACTCCCCCCAAAAAGTCACACCAAAACATCCCCCTCAAACTCGCTTGTCTTGGTACACTCCCAAAATTATCGAACTACTTTTCTCCCCTTTTTCTCATGGTTTTCATTACCCTTTTTCTTTTTCGACTTTTAGAGATTTCCGTAATTGTCTTACTTTTTCTCCTTTCTTTTCTCCGTCTACCCCTTATATCTTCTAAAATAAAAAACCCTCTAAAGGCTCTTTTCTTCTGCCTTCAAAGGGTATTGTTTTTTCTTTTTTTATTCTTTTTATTTCCTTTTAACTAATCCTTTTTGAACCTCTTTTATTTCGATTTTCTTGTTTCCAGTTAAGCTTTCAAGGTATTTTTTCGAGTTTTATGTATCTTTACAATTATTTCTTAATAAGTAAAGCGACATTTTCAATATGTATAGAGTGCTATATATAGACCAATAAATAAAAAGTAAAGAAAGTTTCCTGTAACTTCAAAATTAATATCACAATATAAAGCTTGGTACACTTTATATTGTGATTTGCTTTTATTAAAACTTTTATGCTCCTCTAAGCTTTTCTGCGTTGTTCCATATAAAATATACATTATCCTGAAAATTTATCATTATATATATTCAACTCCTAAAATCAACTTTTTCTAATTATATTTTAGTCTAATATAATTAATTTAACAAATTTCACCAAATAAAAACTCTTTAATTTAAAATCTATATTTAAGCTTTGTTAATGTCTGAAAAGAAGCTTAATTCTGTTATTTTTATTAAAAATGTCGTAAATGTTTCTATCTTACATTTTATCAATTAGATAATCAAATTTTTCATCCAAGAGCATCATGTTATCATTATCCATATATGCTTCGTAAAGTTTTTCCAACATCTTTTCATCCGCTATGCCCTTCTCAGCAGATATTAGAGCCTTTATAAAGTTATTATAGTTTTGTTCTTGCATGCAAATAATAATATCTTTCATTTTTTTTAAGTCCATTTTTTTAAAGTTCATTTTCTTAACCGTTGCCAACAATCTATAAATCTTGTTTAATTAGCAACTATTTTTCGCCTCACTTCCACAATTTTTTATTTATTTTATATTATTTGTTATTTTAATATTTAATAACTATATTCTACATATAATTATCAAAAAATATTGTTTTACTTTATTAAATTATATCTTCCGCCACAATGATTTTTATTTCCTTGATTATTGCATTTTAAGAAAACTTTTCAACACTGATTGTAATATTGATTGCTTTTTGATTAACCTCGTAATTTATCACATTTTCTTACCTAACTTTTTTCAAAAAAATAAAAAAACAGCCAAGAATATGTTTGTAAGTTAATAACTCCTGACCGATATTTCAGATATTCATTTTTTCTATAGCCTTTAATAAACTACCCATTATCTCTGTTTTAGCATCATCATAACCTTCAAACATCCATGCATTTAATGATATTACAATCACTCTGTCTTTAATAGTTTCTTTATCATTAATAACCTCTTTATTCTTAATCTTCTCTTCTATTAATCCTAACAATTTTGACTTTCCACTTCCCCATGTACCAAAAAGGCCTATCGTTAATGGATTCATTCTTTTATTGTTAGATATTTCATATATAAGTTCTGCATATGGTTTATACGCTAACATATCTATCTTAGATGCATTATCTGCCCACATTCCCTCTACTCCCATTATATATAATTTCACTTTATTTTCTATTATGCACTACTATTTTAATCTAAGCTTAAATATTAAAAGCTACTCTATAAAGCTAATTTATATAGTAACCTTCAATTAATTTTAAGATATTATCAAACAATAAAAATTCACTATATTTTAATAATACTTTTTAATTTTAGGCTCTGTTAATTGACACTTGGATCTTCTGATTTAAGTATTAATAAAGAATTTAGAGAATCAAGATTTAGTAAAAGTCAGTGTTGCCCACATTGTAAATCTACTCCTGTAATGAAAAATGGTAAGACTTAAAGGTAAACAACGTTATGTGTGCCGTTCATGCAATAAGTTATTTAACGATTCAACTAAATCTGCATTATCTTGCACTAAGTTACCCTTACAAACATGGATTGGGTATATTAAAGGAATGATTATCGGACTTTCTATAAGAAAGAACGCTGATAATATAGGGGTAAGTGTTAAAACTTCATTCTATATGAGACATAATGTTCTTGATTGTATAATAGCATTTATGGAAGTTGGTGATGTAGATGGTATAGTAGAAATGGATGAAACATTCGTTGCCAAGTCATTCAAAGGGAATCACAAAAAAGTGGTTTTAAAATGCCGAGACCTGCTCGAAAAAGAGGTAAACAAGTTAAAAAGCATGGTATAAGTAACGAACAAGTTTGTGTAGCAACAGCCATTAATAGAAATGAAAATATAATTTTAGAGCCTTTGTGTATAGAGTGCTATATATAAACTAATAAATAAAAAGTAAAGAAAGTTTCCTGTAACTTCAAAAGTTAATATCACAATATAAAGCTTGGTACACTTTATATTGTGATTTCCTTTAAAGCATCAATTCTATAACTTTATAAAAATCAAGTTCATAAACATCAGATAATGATTTTACAACTTTAACTGATGGCTCTTTTCTGAAATTATTCTCTATTCTTGAAATATATGATTGAGAAACTCCTGTTTTAATAGATACATCTTGTAAGGTTAATCCATTTTTAATTCTTGACTCTTTAAATAATTTTCCTATGTTACTCATTATTACACCTTCTAAATTAATATTTTAAATATACCTTTTTAAAATATTTTATTTTTTATGTAATCAATTCATAACATTTTATTAAAATTAATTTACTCCTAAAGCTTTATATACCGAGTCTATAGGATCACTATAGAATATAGGTTGTATTTTTATTAATAAATCTGCAGGTACTGTATATAAGTCAGCTACCGAAGAGGCTGGTATCAATATTTTTCTTGCTCCAGCATCAACACAAACTTGAACAATATTTGCAAAATCTTCTACTTTATTTATTGTTCCACCTACTGTCATATTTCCTATTACAACTAAACTTTCTTGTATTGGTCTTTCTAATGAAGCTGATGCCAAACCTATTAATTCAGCTATTGCAAGCTCTGATGTTATTCCAATACCTTGAGTATCACTTATATGCATTAAATAATCCTTTGTCTTATGAGTAATTATAGAGCTTATACTTTTCGAATTAGATGTAAAGTATCTAAAAGCTGTATCTAAACTTTCTTTAGCCCCTCTATTAGTCCCAACTCCTGATTTTTCAAACTTACCACTACCACTTACAACCTGATTTTCAATTTTATAAATACCAATCATTCCAGAATCTCCATGTCCAACTGTATATACATGTCCTGGCTTTCCTAATCCCTCTGGTATAAGTTTTCCTCCACCTTGCTCTGGTACTGATACAAATTCTTCATTCATGGTTTCCTTATCTATATATGAAAAATGAACATCATAAAATTCCATTCCACCTATTTTTTTAAGCTGTTCTTTTACTCTTCTTCTTCCTATAAGAGCATACTTTAATATTTCCTCTACATCTTGTTTCTCAAACTCACCATTAGGATATATTATTTTTATAAGTCCAGATACCGTTTTTCTTACAGCTATAGCATCTCTTTGATTCAAATTATTCCCTAATATAAAATACTTTTCTACAGCATCTGTATAAGTTCTTTTTCTCATTTCTCTAAAGAATTCAGATAAATAATCTACAATAAGCCCATATCTATCTGTTAGCAACTCTGTTCTCATTTTTGGAATTTCCCATCCCGGTAAATAATAATGTATTCTATCAAAAAAAGCTGAATCATTAGCCATTTCTGGTGGAAATGGTGCAAATAGATGTGATGTTTTTATTAAAGATTCTATGCTTTGATTTATATTTCCTACAAAAACCATTGAAGCACTGGCATTTTTCTCTTCTTTACCTCTTGCAAAAGAACCTGATGCCATGTAATCCTTCATTATTTGTATTCCATCTTTATCTTTAAATCTTATACCTGCAACCTCATCAAAAGCAACTGTATCCCACATTCCTACAAGACCTATTTTTCTTTGAGACATATTATAGAAGAGGTTAGCTACTGTTGTTTGCCCCCCCGAAACTAATATAGAATTAGGAGATATTTCTTTATAAACATGTGATTTTCCTGTTCCTCTTGGTCCAAGTTCACAAAGATTATAATTATTTTCAACTAAAGGAACAAGTCTTAAAAGTGTATGCCACTTTACATTCTCTTCTAAGTTTGTTGGTTCCATACCTGTTGATCTAATTATTAAATCAATCCATTCATCTTTAGAGAAGTTTTTTCTTCCATCAAATATTTCTTCTATATCCATATTTGGCATTTGAATTGGCTTTAGGTTACTTATATTAAATGGACTTGCATTTTTAACTTCTTCATCAAAGTAATAATCCATTTTTAATATACACCATATTCCCCCTTGTAGAAGCTTATCATATTCTTTTACATAATATGGTGCTATAGGTACTCCTTTTAGTCCTAAATTCGAAAACTCAGCTTCATATAAATCCTTTTTTTCATTTAACTTAACTGTTATTTTATCTATAACACTATACTGACCAAGTTCTCTTATTTTAGATTTTATCTTTTCCGCTTCATCTGGTCTTACATAATTATCACTTAAAATACTTTTTACTCTTTCAATCCCATCATTTAAAGTATCTTCATCATCTGTTGCACAATACATTCCAAGTAAATATTCAAGAACGTAAACAGGAACATTAAATCCCTGTTTCATTGTTTTAGTTAAATCTTTTCTTACTGCTCTTCCACCAAAATATTTATTAACTTTTTTATCTAAATCAAATTCTAAAATCTCTTCCACATTTAACTCCCCTTTTTATTTAAAAGAAATCATCTGCTATAGCTATATCTATAATAAATGGTATCTCTTCAACCATAATATCCTTATCTACATTTCTTACTACAAGTCTATAACTTTCTCTCTTGCTATAAGTATCTTTCTTAAGTCTTATTCTAACTTTGTAGTTTCTCTCTTCTGCTCTTTCTTTGCTGTCTGCTATTATTTTTTCTTTATTAGAAATAACATTATCATTAGCATCTACCATATAAATCTCATAAGTTGCTCCTAAAAATTCATCTGATACTTCCTCTACCTGGAAGAAAGTTAACATAAACTGCTCTGTAGTAATCTTATTAATTGTATTTAATAACCTTAAGCTAACTTCTTTTTTTTCTTTATAACCTTTATAAGTTGACCTTTTATGTTTATAGAAAACTACCGGGACTATAATTTCTTGAAGAGTTGCTCCACCATGAACATAATTTGCTCCTGCCCCTTGTGTTTTAAATCTTATATCTGACTTAGGAATATAAGCATATATACCCTCATTTTCTTTACTTAGATAATCAAGTTTAAATCTAAATAAACCATCTATATCTTTTTCTTCTTTTGTTATTATACTTCTTCTATTTCTATCTATAGCATCTAAATTCTCTTTTTCTATTTTGCTTGATGCCTCTAATAAACTTCTTTGATATAAGAAGCCATGATCAGCAGTAACAAATATGTTTACTCCACCAAGCCAACCTGTTATTTTATCTCTAAGCCACATTATATCTTCTAAAGCTTGTTCTACGGCTTTAAAAGTATCATTTTCAGTATTAGCTTTATCACCTATTGCATCTATAACATTATGATATATGTAAACTAACTTATGACCTTTTAGCAACTCATTGAATTCAACTTTATTCTTAGGAATACTATTAAAATCAACTGCTATACTATTTTCAAAGTTATTTACTAAAATTTGTTTTCTATGCTCAATCCCTGAACTATCAAAACCATCTACAAATACTCTTCCTGAATCGTTTATAGTAATTTCTTTATTAGGTAAAAGTGATGCCATCCCTATTTTTGTTATAGAAGGTATAGATGTTACCATAGGTTCTATATTACTTGAGCCAATAACAATATTATTAAATCGCTCTTTAAGCTCTACACCTATTTCGTATCTTAAAGCATCTGATATTATTACAAACACCTTATCTCCTGACTCTAACATACTTTGCACTTTATTTTTATAGAAATCTTTTTGATTCAATACTCCTGATATTCTCCAGTTATCTAAATACTCGTCTGTTAATTCATAATTCCAATTTGTTGATAATTCTGATAAGAACCAATTTACATATATGTTATCAACAAGCTTTTTAAGTTTAACCATAGCTCCACTCTCTGGTCTTTCATCATAGTTTAAATAAAACTTTCTATAATTAAAATCAAATGAATATAATTTTGTTGAATATTTTTTTATAATATCTATAGCACTTCTTCTTTCAATCACTTGCTTAAGTTCATTTTTAAGTTTAGCCATTCCTAAATAACTTAATAATGCTTCATAAATATTTTTATAATCTTCATAGAAATTTTTACTTCTCCTTGTATTTATAAGACTTATAAAATAATTAAAGTCCTCTCTTCCATCTTCAAGTGCAAATATTATATACTTTATAACTTCCTTGTCAAATATACTTAATATATCAATTTCTTTATAACTATCTATATCTATTTTATCTATCAAATCAACTAAATTAAATTCATTTTCATATTGATTTGCATACTCTATATAACTAAAATAATCCACTTTATGATTTATCCAGTGATCTATAAGAACTATGCAGTTAGGCTTACTATTACCTATGTAACTTTTTAGAGGACTTAAATTTTCTTCTTTTAAATAACTACTTAAAGCAGTTGTTACAATAAATGCAAACAACTTTTTAAGACTTCTATCTTCAAGATTATATCCATAGTAAACTCTACAATAATTCCAAAATAAATTTACAGCATTGTACTTATCCATTTCTAAATATATAGCATTTTCCTCATTATCTAAACCATTGCATAATACAGCCTTTACAACTTCCTCGAAATCTAAAGTTATTACTTTACTTATAGTTGCAAGTATTCCAATCTCTAAAGTTTTATTTTCACTTACAGAACTTACTACTTTAGAAAAACTATCACACATTTCTTCTATATAAAAAAATGATTTATACTTAGAAAATTCATGTCTTAAGTTATCCTCTATATTTAAATCTCTCATTATCATAGAAGTTTTATCAGCATAAAAACTTTCACTATATAAAATAATATCTAATATCCAGTTTTGCTTATCATCTTCAATAGAATTAGCATATATTAAATAATTACTCTCTAAATCTTCTTCCTCTAAAAGGTACTTTGTATAAAAATAGTTGTCATTTTTAAGCTTATGTACCTTAACATTATCTATTTTAACTTCATCAATTATATCCTCAAAATCTCTATCATAATCATACCAAATTATAATTTTTCTCTTTTCAAAACGACTTAAAGTTTTAGAAAATTCTTCTCCTAACACTTTAATTATATTATTTAATTCACTCATTTTTTCACTCCCACTATGGAAAACTTTAATACTAAAATATCAATACTTCTATTATATAGAATATGTTGAAGTTATTAAATATAAACAAAGAAAAAGAGCTATAAAAGCTCTTTTCTCAAGTTAAAATAAAATTCTTCTCAAATATTTTTTCAAATTCCATTAACTTTTTAACCTTATTAATTCTTTTTTTCTTTAACTCCCCTAATATTTATCAAGAAAACCACTTAAATTTTCTACTTCAAATTCCTCGCATAATAATTCCATTATAGTTGGATAATATGTTATTAATACCGTTCTCAATTCAAAATCATCTATATTTTCTTTTATCTTAAACTTTCTTTTCAAATTCATTTTTACATTATCAAAATTTTCATTTATAAAAGCTATTTTTTTATTAAATTTATCTATATATCCATTTTTCTTTGTAAATTTATCTATATCATCACTCCAATACCTTGGTTCTGAACCTGATGATATATACTTACATTCCCCTAAAATTATTTTTTTATTTTTAATATCTATTCCTAAGTAATCAATTTCTCCTACTTCTTTTGTAATTTGTAAATCTCCTATCCTCTTTAAAAATCCAATATCTCCAATTATATTTTTATTTTCTAATTGTTCTTTAACTAAAAATTCGAATTTTTTACCAAACTCATTAGAAGTACTTTCGCTTGCTTTGTCTATTTTTTTGCTTCTCCATTCTTTAGGTATATATTTGAACTTTACTTTATCCATCATTAGCATTATGTTTTCCAGCGCCATTCCTGTTGACCAGTTTAAATAAATTCCCCCATCTTCTTCAACTTCAAATATTCCTCGATATAATGCCCTATACTCTTGTTTAGGTTTGTAAATTTTTCTTTCTTCGCTAAGTAAATTATTTTTATTTATAATAAATCCATTTAAAATTTTTTCTACCTGCTCATAAGTTATTTTATACTTTACAACTATATTTTCTATTAAATCTTTCTTCAATATTTTTTTTGCACCAAATTCTCCATTTTCAAAAACTATATTAATTAGAATAGAAGTTAATTCTTTATAGGTAACTCCTAATTCTTCTTTTAATGCAGTTCCTAAGAAAGTTTCAACTATATTCGCCTCTTCCTCGACAATATTAAATTTTACTTTTGAAAAAACATTTATTTTCTCATTAAATTTCTTCATAAATTCATCATCTTTACATTTCAAATCAAAATATATATCTTCATTTTCATTTAAAATTAAAACACATTCATTAGGAAATATATTATAAACAGCTTCACTATTCATATATAACTTACTAATCTCCTCTGCTGCTATAAAAATTTTACTTAATGCGTCTTCCTTTTTATGTCTATTTAAATTTTTCCCTTTAGAATCTATCATTAAAGCTTTTTCTGCTACAAACTTCATAGCTCGTCTGAATATTGGTCCAAATTTTTCCCACCCTAAATCATCAACTATTAGCTTTAGTTCGTAATTATACTTGCACTCTCTAACTATAGTTGCTGCTTTTTCATATTCATTTAATGCAATATTTATCAATTCTGCCTTTTCAAATACTAATATATTTTCTTCTAAAATTTTCATATAAAAATCCATATCATATTTTATAATTTCATTTATCTCTATTGAATTCTCATATGTTTTAGATTGAAACCTTTTAAATATTTGTTTTTTTATGTCTTTTTTTATTTTTCTTTCTATATGCTTTTGTGGTCTTAATATAGATTCTATAATAAAGTTCTGTTGTTTCATAAAATATCACCCCTGTATATTTTACCAAAATACAACAAAAAAAAGAGAGGATATCCTCTCTTTTTTTGCTATTTTATTTTTGCTACTAAATCACTAAATAATCCATAATTATGAACTACTCCGTCATCTAAATCTATTTTTATCTGTTGATCTGCCATATGTTTTAATTTTTCTTGATATGCTTTTAACTCTATAATTTGTTTTTCAACTAAAGTAAGTTTCTTTTTAGCATCTTTTTTATCTTTAGCTGATACATCACTATTCATTGTATCAGTTAAATCTTTTAATTCAGTATCTAATTTATTTTGAAGAGGCTGAACATAATCTATTCTCATTTTAGATAGTAAATTTCTATCTATTCTATGTTGATAAACTAAACAGTTAAATGCTTTATTTTTACCTGATGTGAATAACCAGTATATAGGTCTATTCCCATAAATACTACAATGCTCTCCAAAGAAATCATTAGCAAAGTATCTTCTTATAGCTTCTTTTGAACTTTCATTTGACCTCTTACCAATAGTAGCGGCTATAAAATCAATATTCTCTGCTAAATAATCTTTACCAAAAGTAACTCTTAAAAATTCTTCAAATCTAACAATAATATCATCTTGAAAGTAATTAGTTTCACTATTTAAAACTGGAATTATATTATCACAATCAGGTATAAACTTATTATAATTGCTAATATCAAAATCTCCCCCTGCAAAGATAAGTCCTTCTTTATCTAAAGAATATCTACCAAATAAGCATCCTATAAAATATGACAATAAAGTTTTAATCTCCTTTATAGGTTCTCTATTTCTTAATGTTATATTTTTAAAATCAACGTTATTATCTATACTTCCATTTAGACCATATAAATCTATTAATATTTTATTTATTATCTCCTCATTATCTTTAACTTTTTGTATTTTATACTCAATATCTCTAATAGAATGAGATACATATTCTGATAATGGTAAACTTTTTTCTATATTTTCAAAACTTATCAATGGATGTTTTTTAAAATCCCAAGAAGTTTCATACTGATCCCACTCATATTTACTTATTTTTATATTTTCATCAACTAATTTTTCAAGTTCATTTTCTATATCACTATCTATTCTTAATACTGGTATTCTCTTTATATCATTAACCTGAAAACTTATAGTAGGATTAAGAACCTTTATTAATTCACCAACTATTTTACTACATAAAATTGCAGTTAAAACTTTTATATTATACTCTCCATCTATAAATATCATGGATCCTTTCATATCAAACAAATATCCTTTTGGTGAATATCTCACTCCAAAATAACTGGAATTTACATCTGACCATGTTAATCCTTCTCTAAAATATAAAGAACTATCTCTTAATCTATAATTTTTATTCTTACCTGAAAATTTAATATCATATCCTTCATTTTCCATATTTATTATATATTCATTATTTCCATACCACTTTCTGAATGCACCACCTTTATGATAAGGAAACCATTTTTTCTTATACTTATTTATATCATTAAATGATTCCATGTTATATCCAATTTTAGAATTATTAACTTCAAACCATAACCTTAAAAACTCATCATTATTTCCTGTCATTATTCCTGATTTAGGCTCACCAATTTCTGATAATGGTATTCCTTCTTCAAATGCAACAATCTCTTTTTCCGTTAGCCAAAATCCAAATGGATATCCTTTTATTCTTTTAAATTGCTCTAATTTAACGCTATATCTATAATTAACCTCATTATTGATTGCTTCTAAAGTCTTAATAGGTTGATTTTCAGCTCCCTTAAAATCAGATAGTTTAATATATTCACCACAAATATTTGCATAATAATTTCTCATAGTAAAAGTGCACACCTGTACACACGCTTCTGGAAAAGCATTAAATTCTAACTGAATTAAACTTGTTATTGAATTATTATTTATCATATATTTTCTCAAGTTATTATATGAAAATGTAAACATCCAAACATAAGGTGTTATTAAGCCTATATGACCTATCTTCGTAACCTTTTTCGTAATCATTTCTATAAATGCAGAGAATAAATCATATTTTGCAACATTATAATTTTTTTCAATAAATTCTTTAAGACTATCCTCCATAAGTTTTATTCCTACATAAGGTGGATTAGTCACTAAAACATCATAAGTTTTTTTCATTATACTTGACTGTTTTATTAAATCACCTAATATACTCACCCATAACTCTCTTGATTTTTCTCTAAAAATGTCTATTTCCGGATTATTTTTTATATATTCTAATCTATTTTCTAAGAATTCTTTATCAAATCCTTCTACTTTAGTTAATGAACCAAATATATTTGCATTTTTTAAACTTTCTACAAAATATTTTACTTTATTATAAGCTTCTCCACTTTCTTCTTCAGCTAAGAAAGCTATATTATCATGTATTGTTAAATTTTCATCTTCAAATAATATATTTGTTTCTTTTACACAAGCTATATTCAAGTCTATATATTTACCTCTTGAATCAACTTCTCTTCCTATCTTTCTTAAAAGAAGTTTATCATATGACATACCTTTCATTATTACAGCAAAACAAGCAAGTTGATATGCTCTCATATCTATATCAAGTCCATAAAGGTTCTTTTCTATAATAAGCATAGGAATTTCCCCTCTTGAATATCCGCATTTACTATATATCTCATAAAGTACATCAAACATATAAACAAGTATATGACCAGATCCACAAGCAGGGTCAAAACATTTGATATCTTCAACATTTAAGTCTTTATTTATATAAGGAGCTATTTTTTTATCAAAATCAGGCTCTTTTTCAGGATTTTCTAAGTAAAACTCCCAATTTTCTTTTAAATCAATATCTTCTTCATGTGACTCAACCCAGTATCTTCCCAGTGAATTTTGAACCATATATCTAACAATCCAATCTGGTGTAAATAATTGTGTTGCAAAAGGTATTTCATTTTTCTTATATTTCTTTTTCGCCTTTATAACCCTATCTTTCTCTTCTGAGATATAGTATTGATAAAGCCATCCTATAATTTCTACATTACTCCAAGCCTCTTCTGTTATACTTTCTGTATCAACTAAAGTTCTAAAGAATTTGCTTGTTATAATTCCTGCTGGAAATAAAAGTTCTGCAAAATGGCCTATTTTTTCAAACATAAATGGTAATGTTTTATTAAGTTCACTACATTGAAGTTCTACTAAATACTTATATAATTCTTCATTTTTATTATCTTTTTTTAATTCGTAAACTAAATTTTTGTCTATAGGTAAGCTTACATTCATAGCCTCTGTTAAAACTTCTGGAGTATTAGTATTATCACTTGATGCAAGGATCTTTATTCTACTCGGCAAATATCCATTAACCTCCATATATCTTAAAGCTACAAATCTATTAAACCAAGTATATGCAACTTCTTCTATAATTTCATTAAAACCATCTCTATCTTCTTTATTGATTCTTTGAATTTTCTCTATAAGCGCTGTCCTCTGACTTCTTTCAGCATTAGACAGTGTTCTATTACCTTCATTTGTAGTTATAACTACATCATCATTATTAGTAAACCCTTCTACCCCTTTAGTTTTTCTATCCTTATCTGAAAGCTCTTTTGTAATTCCATATACAGATGCTTTTAAAGCTATTTTTTCTCTTAATTCATTTCTTGACTCTATCGCAAATTTCTTAAGTAAAGTCTTATTTAAACTTTCCCTCATATTCCCTCCAACAAACTATAAAAGAGGGAGGTTTCCCCCCCAATCTTTATTATTTTTCTATTTCAATTTCCTTATTAGTCCTTAAAATACCTTTAAGTTTAGCTTCTAATTCTCTTATATAAATATCAACATCTGCCTCTGTTTTAATTGAATTTATAGCAACAAGATTACTTATTTTAACCTTTTCTACAACTTTTTTAGGTTTCTCCACTGTTTTTATTCCTTCCGACTTTTCATTTCCCTTAGTCTCAACAGATATTGATTGCTCTCTAAGTTTTTTATCTTTCTCTTCATTTGTTTTTATATCATTTGATATAAGATTTTCAAGATACTCTCTCATTCTTGAACTTTGAGTTACCTTAGCATCTACTTTGTAAATATCTTTTTCTTCTTTCAATTGCTCTATGAAAGAGTCATAACTATTAATGACTTCATTTTTAGTTGAATGTGAAACCCCATATTGTTCTGATCTTAATTTAAGATACTCGTAGTCTTTATTGATATACTCAACAGCCTCTTCTATCTTTTCTTTAAGTCCTTGTTCAAACCCGTCTTCTATTTCAGCTATAAGTGTAGGAATTCTTCTAATATCTTTGTATGGATTTGAGTTGTTTATTATTTTATTTAAATCACCTTCTGCAACTTTCATTGTTTCAGTTAAATATTCTTTATTAGCTTCACATTTTTCAGATATAAGAATACCTTTGTCAAAAATCTCTCTTTGATTTTCAAAGAAAGTTATAGGCTGTTCTACATCTTGATTCCACTCTAAAAGTTCCATTTCATTATCTTTAATCCAATTAAATAATGCTAAGTTATCTCTACAATCCTTTGATTCTAAAAGAAGTCTTTTACCCTTTTCAAACATAGGTTTACCAGGATATTTAGAGTTTGAATATAAATTCAAGCTTCCTTTAATACTTTCAAGCTTATTATCTATATGTCTTTTTATGTCCTTAGCTATTTCTTCTTCATTTCTACTATCTGTTACACTTCCAAATAGCTCATCAACTATATTTTTAACTTCATTTATTATTCTTTCATCAATTTTAACTTTTTTATTAATAATTACCCTATCAACATTAGCTGATTGTGTTAAAGCTTCTGCTGTCTGTCTTGCTTCATCTACGGTTAAATACTCACCATTAAATTTGCATTTAATCTTTTCATCAACTAAAAGTTTAGCTACTATAGCTGATACATCCATAGAATCCCAACCAAAAGGTTGTGCTGTAAATCTATTTATTAAAGACTTAACTCTAATCTGATTGACAGGTTCTTCAAGTTTTATGAAGTCATCAACTTCTCTTTCTGCAACTTCATTATCATAACCTTCAACTTCACCAAGTCTTCCCTGTATATGATTAGTTTTTAAGATATTTATGATACCATTAATATCTTCAACTTTTACTTTAATATAATCTATATTTGAATAAACATACTTACATATATCATTTAATCCATTCTTTATTTTATCTACAGGGGTACTTCCTTTAACAATAACTTTTTCACCATTAATAAAGAAATCACCCTCTACTATTGCAGCTTCTAACTTTGAAAGTGCTAAGTTTCTTCTTTGTCTTCTTTCATCCTTTTTATCAGCAATAATCTTCTGTTTATTAGTAGGTAAGTTATCTATATTAGTTTTATCAATATAAAGTTCTATTCTCATTGCTTCTGTAAGCTCATTTATATATTGATCGCCATTTAACTTTATAATGCACTCTTTATTTGTATATGACTCCATTTTCAAAGCATCGTCACTCTTAAAATATGAATCTGAATTAGGTGATAGTACACTTAAGCCAAACTCGTATATGGCATTTCCTACAGGTATCCCATCCATTTTTTTATTAAAGTCTTTGTCATACTTAAGTTTATTATTAGTTATAAACCTAAATCTTTTTTGATCATATATTTGTTTGAATATATAATCACTAAGCTCTTTACTTATTTTATTCTCATCAACTTTCATTTGAGCTATTTCCCTATTTACATCTTGCTCATCATCTGTTAAAAATACATAAACCTCTCCACTTCTTTGTATAAGATTTTGGTTTTTTAGTTTTTCTAAAGACTTTGTAACTTTTTCTCTTAATTTTATCTTATCAACATTAATATTATCTATCATTAATGTTGTTATATTTTCTAAATTAGCTGGTATTTCATCATTTAAATACTTAAGCATAAATAGTAGTTTTAATACTCTAATATTAAAGTCATCATCTTTTAAAGCTTCATTTTTATTTGCAGCTCTATCTATAACTCTTGTAATTGAAGGATTTAAAAACTCTACTATACTTTCATAGAATACATCAAATGGAATTAAAACTCCTTCTTCCTTATCTTGGTATGTTATAGCAGCTTCTTTAAATGCTGATAACATAGAACGTTCTCCTTCTGATAAGTGCTTACCGGCATTTCCATGTTTCCTTACTTGTTCAAAAACACTTTGAAGAACCTTAAATTGATATGGAACAAATGGATAAGTTTCAATAAACTCTTTTTCATCTGAATAACTTGTTAAATCCTTTCTTTCTCCTTCAAAATCTATAATCCCTTTTAAAGTTGTGCTTTCAAGTCTATAAATTTCACTTAATAACATTTTAGAAATTTCTTTTTTATCAAGTATTCTCTTTTTAATAACCTCATCAACGCTCATAGATGACATTGAAAGCTTTGTATCAAATCTTCCTTGTATTTTAGAAAAATCATCTTCCTTAACATTAGGACATACTGCATCTATTTTTTCTTGTGATGTAACTATAACCCATGCTTTCCCCTTACATTCACTACTTAGCTTCTCAGTTATAGTCTGTAAATTAAGCATCAAACTACCATTATTTCCTATGTATTGACCAATTTCATCTACAAGGAATATAATATGAAAATTATCACCCTTACTTTCAACATACTCTCTAACTTCCTTTGCAAAAGTTTCTATATCTATAGAGTATTTCTCTACTGAGTTATCAATATAAGCCTTCGCATCATCAACTGGTATGTTAAGAACTTTTGAAATTGTATCTGCAACATATTTTCTATCTAAATAGAATGCATTTCTTCTTGCTTCCCATTCAAAGCCCCTAATATTATTAAATTCCTTTTTAAAGTCTTCATAGACTTTGTCTTTTATTAACTGCCTTTCCATATTTGCTACGCCAGGAATTTTATTACAAAGTCCTCTATGTTCATCAAAAATTTTTATAAAAGCATTTAAAATCGCATTTGGATCACTTTTATTCTCTCCACGTGCATCTATATTAAATAAAATACTTTCAGTTTCAACCTTACTAACTCTTTTCATATCGGCAAGTAGAATAGGATCTTCTATTTTATTTTCAAAATAATCTACTGGATTTTTACCATCAACAGGCTTATTAGCTAATAGATAAGATAGTATTTTTAAAAAGTGTGATTTACCACTACCAAAGAATCCAGAAATCCATACTCCCATTTTAGTAGTATTTCCATCTATCCCCTTACTATAATTCTCATAGAATTTTGCTAAATGCTTTGCAATTTCTTCAGTAACTACATACTCTTCAAGTTCTTTATCAATTTTATCTACAAAATCAACTTTTATAACACCATCAATATCTCTATTTATGTCTCTTAAAAACATACTTTCAATTTTCATTATTATCTCCCCTTTAGTCTATTATTGGAAATGCTCTATAATAATTATCATCCATAAACCTATTAAACAATTTTAAATCCTGCCCATTATATTGACCTGGATAAAACATTAATAACGGTTTTTTATTTATTACAGCATGTAATTTATTTAAAATATAATGTGCTCTCATAAATGGATATACTTTACCAACTCCAGTTATAAATATTATCTCATAATTATTAAACTCATCCGCTATTTTGTTAATATACATATCCTCACTAATAAAAGGTGTTATTGCATTAAACGTATACTCTTTTCCATCCTGAACTTCCATCTCTTTTATTTGCTCAAAGATATCTTGCTCTTTTAAAAATTCTATAAACATTTTATATAAATCAAATTCCTTTATCTTGTTTGGATTTAACCTATTAAAGTTTTTTATTAATTTATTTATATGATATCTGACTTCAATTTCGTCTTTTGGATTATAATCAAATATATAAAAGCTTAAATCATTTCCAGTCCCTCTTCCTTTTAAAAATTTCTCTTGTTTTAACTTTGACTCTACCTCATTAAATCTATCACTTAAGCTCAATTAATATACCTCCACTAAATAGTTTCTCCTAACGCTAAAACATATTTTTCTTCTGATTTGTCTATTAAATATTGTTTAAGCCAATTTGACATTTTAACTTTATGTATCTTTCCATTTTTAATGTCTTCAATAATTCCAGCTTCTATTAAAATTTTTCTTATTACTTGCTTAATTTTATTTATTGTTGCTTCTGACCATTCTGCGACATCATTATTTTGTTCTATTTTAGTTTCAATAAAAATATTTATATCTTTTCTCTCTAAAATTTCATTATTTTCATTAAGCTTATTTTTCATAACTTCATTCATGAACTCAAAAAACATCAAATCATTTTTCATTATTGCATATAAATTTATTATAATCCCATCCCCTAACGGGTCTTCTATAAGTCTATTAATTAAATTATCATCTAACAAATTAATTCTCTGTATTAAAGGGGTAAGTCTTCTACTTATACTTGATTTAAACTTATATTGAAATAGGTTCTCTTCTAATACTCTTTTTCTTATTTCTTTATCTGAAAAACCCTCTTTTTTCAACTTAGCTACTATTTTAAATTCATATAGTAAGAAGGATTCTCCTGTTAATTTCGCACTATATTTTTTACTATTCATCTTTATCGCACCTTTCTATAAGATAACTCTACCATACTATTCTTATTTCTTTATTTGAATTACCCTGATTAGATACAATACCATAGCATTTAGTATCAGATATTTATATTTTATATAACTTAGTTAATATTAACAATCTTTATATAAAATAAGCTAAGATTTCTCTTAGCTTATTAAAGTTCATTTAATATAAAATTAATTATTTTATGTATATTAT
>OGSJ01000632.1_pt1 | contig 18454 bp, 21 predicted proteins | sample 1573851 | NCBI WGS metagenome assembly OGSJ01 (sample SAMN03295846, study PRJEB24534) | human gut metagenome | isolation source: fecal sample 6 from infant 6 | host: Homo sapiens | place: USA: Pittsburgh, PA | collected 2014-07 | reverse complement strand
CCTGATACCCATTAGCATCGTATCCCCCACGTTGCGCCCGTGTGGAGAGAACGTGAAAAGCCCCGGATCAGGCGATAAACCCTCAGAATGAGGGCGTTCCGGTTGGGTCGAAAGTGGTGCAGGTTAAAGGAGTTATGCTGCTTTGGCAGCACAACTCCCCTGAACACCGACCGGCAAAGCCGTTCGGGGACTGTGATGTGACATAACTTTCTGACCAAAACCCTCATTTGTTATGCTGATTTTAGAAAAGGGCAAGGAAAACCGGGCATTTGCGGGGCTTACTCTGCATACCGGGGTAAAATTCACAGAGAAAAGGAGGCAATATGGCAAAGGAAGCTGAAAAAGTCCGCACCGGCTTTTATATTGAAAAAGAAGTGCTGGATCGGTGCGATGAGCTGCTGGAGCAGGCCAATGTGAAATCCCGCAATGAATTTGTCACAGAGGCGCTGAAGTTTTACTGCGGATATCTTACCTCACAAAAAATTGAAAACTATCTGCTGCAGTGCTTATCCTCCGTCCTCGTCAGCGCCATTCGGGATACGGAAAACCGTCTGGCAAGAATGGATTTCAAAATTGCTACCGAGCTGTCCAAGCTCTCTCATGTGGTGGCACATACCCATTCGGTTGACGAGCAGGCGCTCCAAAGCCTACACTTAAAATGTGTGGAGGAAGTAAAACGGATCAACGGTGCAGTTGATTTCGAGGACGCATATAACTATCAGAAACGGCGAACCTAAAATTGTAGGATGAATTTGTTCCTTTTGGATATGGACTATGAGAGCATATCCGTTTATATGTTGATGTACAGCATCTTAGTGCTGGGAAAGGAGGGAAACGTGCGATGGACAAAAATGAAATTTTTGAAATGACAATCAGGGAACTGACGGAAGCTGCAATTGAAAAGCGCAAGGAAACGCTGGATGACAGTGAGCTGCAGCTTTCTGCTGAGGTAAAGGCTCTCAGCTCACAGGCTAATCAGATCGTCAAATCACTGCCGGAGGAACAGCAGAAAATTCTCATCGATTATTTTGAGAAAACAAATCTGATTGCCGATCACGAATGCCAGCACCTCTATGTGCAGGGTGCAATGGACTGCGTAGAGCTGCTGAAAAAACTGGGTGCGTTGTAAGGGAACATAGGTGGACGGCCTCTGCGTGAGCGGAGGTCGTTTTACATATGCATAATTGCTTAATGATTTCTTTAGGATGGAGTGATATAATAAAAACAGCTTTTAATTATAAACACAGGAATTTATAGAGGTGCGCATATGAAGCCATGTAAAGAGTGTTACAGTGAAAAAAATAGAATAACACCACTCCTCAATCCCTTGGATTGTTTGAAAAATCACACGCAATATATTTGTGGAACGTGTGGACGGTGCATTTGTATCGAGCATGATGAAAAGCGAGGACTACAAAGGTGGAATTTTCCGTTTAAGACCTTAGAAATAGCAAACTTGTATTTAAGAACTGCCGATTACACAATGAAAAAGCCTTGTGGAATTTATGAAATTAAAAACAATAAGGGGCGTGTTTCTTATAAAATATTTGCTGAAATCGAAGATTTGAAGCTATTCTTGAAGAAAAACAAAGATAAGACTTGCGAGAAAATGGCTCCAGTTTTTGAAATGGAAGAATACAGAGAATTTCCAAACAGTCAGGTCAGAAAGCTATCCTCTGAAGAAATAGAAAGATACATGTTCGAGCGATAGCTTCCAATTTGCCATTAAGCTTTCGGGGGTTCGGCTATGTTACAATTATTTAATATTTCTCTGCCTCAAATGGGATTCCATATGCATGATTGCAGGATAACCAATGCTATTTTATCGGATCAGGCTCTGACCTTTGAGTTCGAAGATGGGATTTATATAATTCAAGATAAAGGTGTCATGGCAACAGGCTTTGCTAAAGTGGTTTTTTCAGGACTTGAGCAGACAAATTTTAATCGGGGATATGAGATTCAGTATCTGCGTGATGACCGCAGGGAAAGTGTTGACTTTGAAACATTTCAAAAGGACTTGGATATTGGTACCGTAGATATGATATATGAAACGTACAACGAGCATCATGCTCACTTTGAGGGTATCCTCACTAAATATCCGGATTGGAAAACGATTCAAATCAATGTGTTTTTCAAAGACCTTAAAATCTTTTATGAGAATGGAAAAATTCTTGAGTGAAATGAATGCATTTATTCAAGTAAATATACTTATGCTCAGGATGGAGGCTGGTAATGAGTAGCAATAAAATTTGTATCAATTGCGAAAGAAAAATGAAACAGCAGTTTATCGGCTTACAGCACTGCGAGTGCGGGATAAACTGGAAAAAGGATATCGGATATTTTGAACGCACTCCCGATATGATATTTGCATTGAAACGGAAAGCCGTTGAAAAAAAGACAAAACAGGTTCCTGTTATTCGATATAAGTAGGTTAGCATTATATAATTAACTTGGCATTGGAGGTGGCCTTTTGGCAAAGCATGACTTTGGAATTCTTGAACAGTTTGAAGAAAACAAATGGTATCAGGAATACGATTCAGAAAAATATAACTGCATTTCAGTAGACATGGACGTGATGGATGAAGTCTTCAATGCCTATCGGGAAGAAATAGGAGAAATCAAAGTCTTTGCCTGTGTTTCCACTCAGCCGATACAAGGGCTTGATGAATGGAGCGTGAATCTAATACCTCCGCAATCTCTTGAGTCATTTTATAATATCATCGTTCAAGCCAATAAATCTCTTCACTCAGAGGAACTCGTTTCGTTAATTGACAAAATACAAGAGGCTATGGAAAATAAAAAATACTTAATACATTTTGGTATTTAAAGCAAATGCAATCAAGGGCATAAATTAATTCTTATGGGCGATCTGTTGTCGCTCATTTTTTAATAACATTTTAGAAACTCGATTTATTAATGCTCAAAAAGATATCAGAAAACACTTGACTACCCCCTTGGGGGATGGCTTAAGATGATTTTGGGAGCAATTAGAATTGTGTTAGGAGGGAAAAGTATGCTGATAAAAGAAGTTTGCGAGAAATGCAAGCTGACCAAAAAAGCGATAGAATATTACGAGTCTAAAAATTTGATACATCCGCAGATACTCGAAAACGGATACAGGGATTACAGCGATACCGATATATCTGCATTGAAAGAGATATCTGTGCTTAGAAAATGTGGTATCAGCATTGCCGATATTGCAGAGATACTAACCAGCTCAAACAAACCGGCGGCTTTAGCCAAGTGCAAATATATCACGGAATTACGGATGCAGCGTCTGAGCGATATACAAAAGTGCATGGATAACCTGATTGCGGATTACGATGTAAATCGTGAATTTGACTACCTGCAAACGCATGATGAGGACTTATACACCATAAAGGAGAAATTTGTTTTTGCTTTCCCCGGAAACTATGGCCTTTATGTATCGATGCATTTTGGCCGCTTTCTGAATGGAACAATTGAAACTGAGAAACAACGAAAAGCCTATGATGCTATCGTGCATTACCTTGATCATGTGGATTTGTATTTGCCTGCGGAGCTTTCTGAATTTCTGGAAGCGCTTTTCAATGCAAGTGAAAAAATCGATGCGCAAAAGATCGAAGAAGAAACAAATGGCATGATGCATGAAATGCTTGCCGATACAGACGGATACTTGGAACGCAACCGGGAAGAAATTGAACAGTATATCGAATTTAAAAGATCTGATGAGTATCAGAATTCCGAAGCAGGCAAAATTCAAGGGTATATGTTGGATTTTCAAAAAGAAAGTGGTTATCAGGAAGTTTTAATAGCCAACATGAAAATACTCAGTCCCGCTTATGCCGAATATTTGAAAAAGGTTGAAGCGGCAAATGATATTATGCTGGAAAAGTTTCCAAAAGCAAAGGAAATGTATGAATTAAATTAATATACGATTTATGATTATTCTTTAGGGCGATCAACCGTGATCGCTCTTTTCTTTTGCCCAAAACCAAGAAAGGAGGCCGCCATGCCTAAACTCATATTCACCTCGCAATATATGCGGGATGCCCCGCCAGCCCAGCTTGAAAACTATGTGAAGTACATCGGAACCCGTGATGGCGTGGAAAAGATTGATGAGAGCAAGCTGCTGTTACCGGCTACGGTCAAACAGCAACAGCTCATTAAGCAACTCGTCCGGGATATTCCCTCTGCCAAGGAGATGCTGGAGTATGCCGATTACTGTGAAAACCCCACCATCGGCAACGCTACCGAATTTATCTCCCTGGCATTGGAGCAGAGCCTGAACCTCATCGGCAAGCGTGAAAACTATGTGGATTATATCGCAGGCCGTCCCCGTGTAGAGCGGATCGGCGAACATGGTCTGTTTACCGATGCGGGAGTGCCGGTGGTGTTGGCGCAGGTGCAGGAGGATGTGTGCAATCACAAAGGTGCTGTCTGGACTCATGTCATCAGCCTGCGCCGGGAGGATGCCGCACGGCTTGGGTACGACAGTGGTAAGCAGTGGCAGGATTTGCTCCGCAGTAAAACAGCTATGCTCTGCAAGCATATGAAAATCGACAGCGAGAACCTCCGCTGGTACGCCGCCTTTCACAATGAAAGCCATCATCCGCATATTCATCTCATGGTCTACTCCACCAAGGACAACGATGGGTTTCTCACCGAGCCTGCCATCAAAGCTATGCGCTCGGAGCTGGCGCACGATGTTTTTCGTCAGGACTTCGCTCATATTTACGAGCATCAAAACGAAGCCCGCAGTCAGCTCAAGCAGGGTGCCGCCGATGTGATGGACGAGCTGCTTTCACAGGTGCAGGATCGTGTCTGTGAAAACAAAGCCATCGAAGCGGATCTGCTGCTGGTGGCTCGACGGCTTCAAAATACCGGCAGCAAAAAGGTATATGGGTATCTCAAGGCCGATGTAAAAGCCATCATCGACCGCATTGTGGATGAGCTTGCCAAGGAGGAACGAATCGATAAGCTGTACCGGGCATGGAATGACTGGCAGAATGAAATTCTCAAAACCTACACCAACAAGCTGCCGCCCCTTCCTCCGCTCACCCAGCAGAAACAATTTAAAAGCATCAAAAACATGGTGATCACCGAAGCGTTAAAGCTGGGCGGTCACCATTTTTTATTTGAGGATGAAGATGCACCGGAACCGGAGCTGCCTGAGCCTGCGGATGTTCCCTCAGATGATGTGTTTCTGGAGCCTGTCGATGTGGTCTTTCGCTCAGAGTGGAGCAAGCAATACAAGCTGGCGAGGAAATATCTCTACGTCAGCGAGGATGTGCCACAGGATTTTGATAAGGCATATGGCCTGTTCCTGCTCGAATCGGAATCCGGCAATGCCCTTGCCATGCATGACTTCGGCAGGATGTTTGCCGATGGCTTAGGCCGTGAGATTGATCTGCAGGCCGCACACGCATGGTATGAAAAAGCGCTGACTGCCTTTTTATCCGAAGAGGAAAAAAAAACCAAGCCCTATCTGGAATACCGGATTGAAAAAATGTACGATGCCGGTCTTGGCACGGAGCAGGACTATGGGCAGGCGGCTTCATGGTTTCAGGAGGCGGTGGAGAAAAATCATAAATACGGCCAATACTCCCTCGGTTCTTTGTATTACCGTGGTCAAGGCGTTTCGCAGAATTATGCACAGGCGCTCCGGCTCTATACACTGTCTGCCAATCAGGGAAACCCCTATGCGGATTATGAACTTGCTAAAATGTATCGTGACGGTGTCGGCACACCGGTGGATGCTACTGCATCCAATCAGCATTTCAAGGCTGCCTTTACCGGCTTTTATCGTTTGGAAAAGGACAGCCACGATGACAAGCTGCAATACCGCCTTGGTCAGATGCTCTACACCGGAACCGGCACGGACAAAGATGCGCAGGCTGCGGTTTCCTATCTGGAGAAATCGACACAGCTTGGCAATGTGAACGCCCAATATCTGCTGGGCAAGGTGTGTCTGGAAACCGGTATCGGAAACCCGGCACAGGTTATAGCTTGGATGACCAAAGCAGCGGAGGCCGGAAATGCCGGAGCGCAGTATGCTCTCGGTAAGCTGTACCGGGATGGCAATCATGTGGAGAAAGATAATTCAAAGGCGGTAGCTATGTTTACCGCCGCCGCAGAACAGAAAAACGAGTATGCAGCCTATCAGCTCGGCAGGCTTTATCTCCAAGGTGAGGATATCCCGAAGAATGTTCCGGAAGCGGTCAAATGGCTCAAGCTCTCATCCGACCTTGGCAATGCTTATGCCCAATATGCCTTAGCAAAGCTGTACCTTTCCGGTGACGGTGTTCCCAATGATATCGGTGAGGCAATCCGGCTGTTCACCTTATCGGCAGATAAGAAAAATGAGTTTTCGGCATACCATCTCGGCAAGCTCTATCTTCTTGGTGAAGATGTTCCCAAGGATGTAGAAACTGCCATCCGTTGGTTGACCGCTTCTGCCGATCAGGGAAACCAATATGCACAGTACGCTCTCGGCAAGCTGTATTTCTATGACGGCGATATTCCCCGTGACAAGGAAAATAGCCTTTACTGGCTGGGGCTGTCTGCGGCGCAGGGCAACATCTATGCGCAGTACCTGATTGACAACATAGGCAGCTACCGCAACCCCTCGGTAATGCTGGCAGCCACAAGACTCATGCACCGGATGGAAAATCTGTTCCGTGAGGACTACCGTAGAACCGCAGGAATCGCTGCCGGTCATATCGATCGCAAGCGCAGACGAAAGCTGCAGGAGAAAAAGCAGGCGCAGGGTCACAAGCGGGATGACCATGCACCACAAATTCATTTATGATGGGGGGTTTTATTTTGTCAGGCTACATCTATTTTACAGACGAACAAAAGGAACGAGCCAACTCGGTGGACTTGGTGGACTTCCTCCAGCGGCAAGGAGAGAAGCTCCTGCCCTCCGGCAGAGATAAGCGTTTGGGCAGCGATCACAGCATCACAGTGCGGGGAAATCGCTGGTATGATCATGCATCTGAGGAGGGTAGCTATGCCATTGACCTTGTGAAACGGCTCTACAACCTGTCTTTTCCGGAGGCGGTCAGCCTGCTGCTGGGCGGTGAGCAGGGTGTGGAATACCGGCAGCATCGCAAAAATAGCGAACCGGAGCAGCGAAAGCCGTTCGTTTTGCCGCCAGCCCACACGGATATGCGCCGGGTGTTCGCCTATCTCATCAAACAGCGCTGCATCAGCCGGGAGGTACTGTCCGAGTTTTCCAGAGAGAAGCTGCTGTTTGAGGATGCCGAATACCATAACGCTGTGTTTGTGGGCTTCGATGAAAAGGGCATTGCCCGTCATGCCCATAAGAAAAGCACGGCAACCGGCAGCAGCTTTCGCATCAATGTGGAGGGCAGCCACCCGGCTTACAGCTTTCATTACATTTCTAAAAATCCCCATCCTCAAAATCTGCTTGTATTTGAAGCGCCCATCGATCTGCTGTCCTACATCAGCCTGCATCCGCAGAATTGGAAAAACGCCAGCTATGTGGCGTTAAACGGTGTGTCAGCGCAGCCTGTACTAAAGCAGCTGGAGTTGTATCCTCAGCTCGACCATGTGGTGCTGTGCCTCGACCACGATGCGGCAGGCATCGAAGCCACGGAACGCATCTATGACATTTTGACAGAGCATGGACAGCCTGCAGTAGGTCAGGTTCAGTCGCAATATAAGGACTGGAATGAGGATTTAAAGGCAAAGCACGGCCTTACACCGATTCCCGCAGAGGAACATCCGCAGTTGTTGCTCCGGGATGAGCTGTGCGAAGAAATCGGTCAATATGCACGGGAACTTCCAAGTACCGATTGCGCCGCCAATGTGTTTCGGAAGAAGCTGCAAAGCTGCCGAGGAAATCCGCAGCAGCTTAAGGAAGTGCTGGTGGAGCTGGCCGGTCTTTCTGTGCAGGCTGCTGTTAAGGAATATAAACAGATCGGCCACTGCAGGGATTTATCTGCAGTGCGAAGCCGGTTGCGATATGGTTTCAAGCCCTATCAAAACCGTGGCAGGCTGGAAAACAAACTGAGCGACATCGGAAATTCTCTAATGTCGCTTTTTTCATACTCCAATATAGAAACGCAGAGTGAAAGGCAAAGTTGTGCGGAGAGCTTCGAGCAGTTGGCGTCCGATTGCTTAAAAGGTGCTGTTCTTGCGGAGCTTTCCATTCAGCAAACAGCAGAGAAAAAACAAGAGCAAGGGGGCTTGTGTTTATCATGAGCCGCTTACAGAAAGGAGTTCCCCTATGCCCTCTCAAATAACTATTCTCATAGCAGTGGCCGCCGTGATGTTTTTCGTCATCGGCGGCCTTTCTCTTTTAGCACACTATTATACCCTCAGCGGCATCAAATCCAAAACGGTCGGTGATGGTCAGCACGGTACCGCCCGTTTTGCCACAGAAAGCGAAATCAAACGGACGTACGCCCATGTACCCTACGAGCCGGAGAAATGGCGGCGTGGGCAGAATCTGCCCGCCCTGCAGGGGCTTGTGGTGGGCTGCAAGCAAAAGGCAGGCTCTACCACTGCCCTCATTGATGACGGCGACATTCACTGTCTCATGATTGGCGCTGCCGGTGTCGGTAAAACCGCAAACTTTCTCTATCCCAATATCGAATATGCCTGTGCCTCCGGTATGAGCTGGCTCTGCACGGACACCAAGGGTGATTTGTTCCGAAACTATGCAGCCATTGCAAAGGATTACTATGGCTACAAAATATCGGTGCTGGATCTGCGTAACCCTACCCGCTCGGACGGCGATAACATCCTGCAGCTGGTGAACCGTTATATGGATGCCTACATGAAGAACCCGGAGAACCTCTCACTAAAGGCCAAGGCTGAGAAGTACGCCAAAATCACCGCCAAAACCATCATCTCCAGCAGCGGTGAGGACTCGGCAAGCTATGGACAGAATGCCTTCTTTTACGATGCCGCCGAGGGATTATTGACATCCGTGATTCTGCTGATTGCGGAATATTGCCCTCCGGAGAAACGGCACATCATATCGGTGTTTAAAATGATACAGGACTTGCTGGCTCCCTCGCCGGTGAAGAACAAAAGCCAGTTCCAGTTGCTGATGGATAAGCTGCCTTCTGACCATAAGGCAAAATGGTTTGCAGGAGCTGCACTCAACACCGCCGACCAAGCAATGGCCTCTGTACTGTCCACGGCTATGTCAAGACTCAATGCATTTCTGGATTCGGAGATGGAGCAGATTCTGTGTTTTGACAGCTCGCTGGATACGGAAACCTTTTGCAAGGAGAAGTGTGCCATCTTTATCGTGCTACCGGAGGAAGATAACACGAAATACTTTATGGTCAGCCTGTTCCTCCAGCAGCTCTACCGGGAGATGCTGACCGTGGCCGATGAATACGGCGGCAAGCTCCCCAACCGGGTCATGATCTTTGCCGATGAAATCGGAACCATCCCGAAAATCCAGTCGATGGAGATGATGTTCTCTGCAGGCCGCTCCCGCCGCATCAGTATGGTACCCATCATCCAGTCCTTTGCACAGCTTGAGAAAAACTACGGCAAGGAGGGTTCCGCCATCATCATCGATAACTGTCAGGATATTTTGTTCGGCGGTTTTGCACCCAACTCGGAAAGCGCCGATATTCTCTCAAGGGCGCTGGGTAACAAAACCGTTATGTCCGGCTCCATCAGCAGAGGAAAGAACGATCCCAGCCAGAGCCTGCAGATGATCCAGCGACCTCTGATGACACCGGATGAGCTGAAAACCCTGCCCAAGGGCAATTTTATTCTGGCAAAGACCGGTTGCTGTCCTATGCGTACCAAGCTGCCGCTTTTTCTTAAATGGGGCATTCGGTTTGAAAAATCCTTTGAGGTGGAGGAACGTGCAGCTCGAAAGGTTCACTATGCCGACCGCTTCGAGCTGGAGCAGGAAATCCTCCAGCGGGGCTGTGCCTATGACGAGGATGACTTTGCTGAAATGCCTGATCCTCTCGATGATGACCGCAGCGGTGGTACGCTTCACACACCGGTACCGGAGTATGGGCCGGAGCCTCCTGTCATGCCTCTACGAACTGATTAAGGAGGTGTTCGTGATTGAGCTATCTATCCTCTCTCTATGCTGACGATGTCCCACACCGTGCCGTGGTGGTGTACCGTTACCTGAAAGACCGGGCAAACAAAGACGGAACCTGTTATCCTGCCATCGGTACCATCGCCAAAGACTTGAAACTCTCCCGCCGTACCGTGCAGAGAGCCATCGCTGACCTTGAAAAGACCGGCTATCTTCAAAAGGAACAGCGCTGGCGGGAAAACGGCGGCAAGAGCAGCCTGCTATTTACAGTGAAATGAAAAACACATACCCTGCCGCCAAGGAAGCAGTGCGTCCTGTCGGTGGCATATGGTATGTGTCATCATGACCTATGCAGTGAACCTTTCACTCTAAGGATTTCTTAAACACAGAGAAAGAACAATCTATCACTTTGACATGAAGAAAATCCATCCTCGAAGATAGAAGATGGATTTTGCTTATCTGGTATCCAATAACGCCTTGACGGTTGCGGCGGCTATTTTGACTTCTTTTTCACCGCACAGCTGGATCATGTGTAGAAGTTGTTCTTTTTCTCTGTCTGTATGTTGAATTTCAGGATAAAAGATTGTATCGGCTGATATTTTCAAGGTGCGGATGATCTTAAGCAGCACCGGCATTCTTGGGTGTTTGTTTTCATTTTCAATGGCCATTATGTATCTTGGCGTAACTCCGGTCTGTTCCGCAAGGGCATCCTGTGTCATGCCTGCGGCAATCCGGGCATCCTTTATGGTCTGGCCAAATGAGTTCAGCAATTCCTCCACTGTTAGTTCACCTCCCATCCCAATTTTACAGTATGGGCATAGAATTGGGAACGGACCATTGATGACTATAAACGCGAACATATATATGCCGAACGAAGTGTTGATTTTATTCGCTAATGCGTATATACTGTAAGCAATATACATGGTGGAGGAATACAAATGCTTGATTATATATCTGTGCAGCAGGCTTCTGACAAATGGGAAATCTCCAAGCGGAGAATACAAAAGCTCTGTGAAGAAAACAGAATTAACGGAGCGGTTCGCTTCGGCTGTGCATGGGCGATTCCCAAGGATGCACCAAAGCCTGCAGACGGCAGGCTGAAAGAAAACAGGAAAAAGGAGTGATAATTTCATGTACCAAATTATGGTGATTGAAGATGACCCGGTTATTCAGGAAGAGTTAGCGGTGCTTCTGAAAAGTAATGGCTATGAAGTAATCCTGCCAAAGGATTTTTTTAATATTATCAATGAAATACAGAAAAGCCCTCCACATCTACTCTTATTGGATATCAACCTGCCAGTGCAGGACGGTTTTAAAATTTGTTCTGGAATACGCACATTTTCCAATGTACCAATCATATTCGTTACAAGTCGGAACACAGATATGGATGAATTGAACAGCATCATGCTAGGCGGCGATGATTTTATTACAAAACCGTACAATACTTCTATTTTGCTGGCTCGTATTGCATCATTGCTAAAACGCACCTATGCTTCGGAACACGCAGAAGTCTTGACCTATCAAGAGGTAACCCTGCATCTGGAGAACAGCAAAATTGAGTATCATGGTAAGTCGGCAGAGCTGACGAAAAACGAGTTGAAAATCATGGCGTTTCTTTTTCACAATGCAGGAAAAATTGTTCCCCGTGCGGATTTAGTGGAATATCTTTGGGACAGCCAGCTTTATGTGGATGACAATGCCCTCAGTGTAAACATTACGAGAATCCGGGAAAAATTGAAGCAAATCGGGGTAACTGATTTTATTCAGACGAAGCACAGGCAAGGGTATTTGATATGAGGTATAAAGAGTATTTAAAAGATCAGCTCCCTGCTATCGTTACACATATTCTATCCATGCTTTTCTGTGTGGGTTTCTTGTCGGCAATCGATGTGCAGGCAAGCATTATTTTGATTCTGCTGGTTTTCTGGATTTTGATTGCCACAAGCTATGTTCATATCCGTTTCTTTTTACGGAAAAGGTATTTTGCAGAGCTTCTTTTACAGCTGAAGCGGTTAGACAAAAAATATTTGATTGCTGAGGTTATGAAGCATCCCATACTGACAGAAGATAAAATTTATTATAACGTCCTAAAAGCTGCAAATAAGTCCATGATGGAGCAGGTGTCAGAATCCAAACAAGAGCGCAAGGAGTACAAGGAATATATTGAGCAGTGGATACACGATGTCAAAACGCCCATTTCAGCGATGAAACTCCTATGCGAAAACAATAAATCCGATATTACTCGAAAGCTGATGGCAGAATTAGAAAAGGTCAGTCACTACACCGATCAGGCACTTTATTATGCCAGAAGCGAAAATGTAGAAAAGGATTATTTCATCAAAGAGGTTTCACTATCGGAAATGATCCATGCAGCTGTTGCAGAGAACAAGCAGCTTCTGCTTCAAAACCATATTTCGGTTGAAGTAAAGGATTGTGACAATACGGTCTATACCGATGAAAAATGGATTGGCTTTATCCTCAATCAGCTCATTGCGAATGCGGTGAAATACAGTAAAAAAGAACCAAAGATAACCTTTGAGGAAAATTCCAAGCAGGGACAGGTCGTTTTAAGTATTCGTGACAATGGAATTGGGATATCAGAAACGGATCTGCCCCGGATTTTCGAAAAAGGCTTTACCGGCGAAAACGGCAGAACCGGGAAAAGCTCCACCGGTATCGGTTTGTTTTTGTGCAAACGCCTTTGTGAGAAGCTGGGCATCGGCATTGCCGTAAAGTCCGAGTCCGGGCAAGGAACACAGGTAGAGTTGTATTTCCCCAAAGGAGATTTTGTGAAAGTGCAGGAGTAAATTTCCTGCACTTCTTACATTTTTGTAAGAACTTTGTAAGAAAAGTAGATACAATCAGATTTCTTTATTCGTTAAAATGAATGCGAGGTGAAAAATATGAATCAACTATTAAGTATTGAACATATTGAAAAATACTATGGCAATAAAGGCAACCTTACTAAAGCACTCGATGACATCAGCTTTGAAGTGCAGAACGGTGAATTTATTGCCATTATGGGGGCTTCCGGTTCTGGAAAAACAACTTTGCTGAACTGTATTTCCACCATTGATACCGTCAGTGCCGGCCATATTTTATTAAGCGGCACTGATATTACAGAAATCAAGGAAAAAGAGCTTGCCCGTTTCCGCAGAGAAAATCTTGGGTTTATCTTTCAGGATTTCAACCTGCTGGATACACTCACAATTAGTGAAAACATCGCAATGGCCTTGACCATCAACAAGGTACCTGCAGGAGAAATTGAACCACGTATCAAGCAGATGGCCGAAAAACTGGATATCGTGCCGATACTGGATAAGTTCCCGTATCAGGTATCCGGAGGCCAGAAGCAGCGCTGTGCCTGCGCAAGAGCCATGATTAACAACCCCAAGCTGATACTGGCAGACGAGCCGACCGGGGCGTTAGACAGCCGCTCGGCACAGATGCTCCTGACGACCATGCAAACCATGAACCAAGAGCTTGATGCAACCATCCTTATGGTAACCCATGATGCTTTTACAGCAAGCTATGCAAAGCGGGTTCTGTTCCTAAAGGACGGTCAAATTTTTACGGAAATCCTGCGGGGAGAACAAAGCAGAAAGCAATTGTTCGGAAAAATCCTTGATGTGATGACACTGCTGGGAGGTGATTTATCCGATGTTCGTTAAACTAGCCTTACGCAATGTTAAGCGTTCTGCAAAGGATTATCTGATTTATATGCTGACCTTGATTTTATCGGTGGGATTGTTTTATGGTTTTTTATCCATCACAAGTCCTTTCTATAACAGCAGGCTGCCAATTCAGATGAATCTGGAATACTTCTCAGAAAAAATGAAAATCATCATCCCGGTTATTGCGCTGCTCCTTGCTTTTCTTATTTCCTATGTAAATCGCTATATGATGAAACGGAGGAAAAAAGAATTTGCACTGCAAACCATTATAGGGATGGAGCAGCGGACAGTAGCAACTCTCTTTTTTATAGAAATGCTTCTGATGGGGCTTGTGGCGGTCTGCTTGGGTATTGTACTTGGAGCGCTTTTATCTCAAATCGTAAGTGCAATTATTATGAGTAGCTTTGGGGAAGCATTTAAGCCGTATTTTTCTGTTTACCCTGACACGATTTTCTGGACTTTATTGTTTTTTACCACGTTATTTCTGATCATCGGTATCGGCAATGTGCGTATTATACGCAAACAGAAAATTATCGATATGCTGCATGATAGCCATAAAACAGAAAGTGCTTCTACACTAAAGGACATGCTTCTTTCCTCTTTGGCTGTGAGTTGTGCGGTCGATATTGGCATTCTGCTTCTTTGCAGCCAAAAAATCGTGCCCTTTTGGAATCAGCTTAGTGAACAAGCCAAGTGGATGACAGGAGCCAATATCATCAGTGCAACCGTATTCCTGATTTGTGCGTTTGTATTTCTTTTTGTCACCGGAAAGATGAAAAAAGACGGCAGCTTTGTGGCCATTCCTCTGTCTGCAATTTCTCTGATTACGGGAATATTGCAATTACAGCTTCAGGGGCTGGTTGATGAAATGCTGCGGAGCGGACTCATCAGCGGCGCTTTTTATACCTTTGTTCCTCCTGTGCTGGCTCTTGGCATGATAATATTTAGCTTAATTGCATTTTTTAGCTGCCTCTCATGGTTGCTGGTTCTAATGAAAAGGAAATCAAAGCATTTCAATTATCAGAATCTGTTTTTACTTGGGCAGGTCATTTCAAAGCTAAAAACCAATTCCAAAACAATGGCAGTTCTATCCTGTGCTTTCCTGTTCTCCTTGGTTTTGCTTGGATGGCTGCCTACCTATACCGCACAGGTGGACGGATATTTGAAAGTACGTTCCCTCTATGACGTTCAAATTTTCTCAGCTTATACACAGGTAGACAATATCAATCAATTGCCCCAAACAGCCATTGATAGCTCCTATATAAACCGCTATTTATCGGAAGCAGGCTATAAAGTAACTGAGAGTGCAACAGTAGAAACCTACTTTTTGAAAGACAGTGATTTTGATATCCGGATTCAAAAGGATATGCCCGTTCTTGGCATTACTCTAAGCGATTACAATGCTCTGCTAAAATTATCTGAACACGAAGAAATTACTTTGCCTGAAAATGGTTTCGCGATAGCGTGGGATCATAAGGCTTTACCCGAAGAAATAGAGGCATTCAATCAGCAGCATACACAAATACAGGCAGGGGAAACCACGCTCACTAAGGTTCAAGGAGCAGATTATCAGATAAATGTCGGTATGGGGATTTTTACAAGCAGAATGAAAGCCGTATATATCCTGCCGGATTCTATATGTAAAAGCCTTACCCTTGCAACTATCTATTACGCCGCCAATACGACTGAGCCGCTTTCCTATGACTTTGCCGTCAAAATGGACGAGGAAATTAGTCCTTGGTTGAACAACAGCGGTATGGTTCCCCAAAATAGTGGATATGTGAGGCTTCGAACTCTACAGCTCAACGAGGGAATATCCAACTCGCTGATGCTTCGATTGGGAGGCGCTTATACAGGCTTGGTCTTAATTGTAATATCCCTTACAATCTTAGCTTTGCAGCAGCTTACCGATGCCTCTGAACACAAACAAAGATTTAAAGTGATAGAAAAAATCGGAGTGGATAAAACTCAAATAAGGAAGCTGATACGGCAACAAATGTCTGTATGGTTCGGTGTTCCCATTATTGTGGCTCTATGTGGTGCCGGAGCAATTTTTATATACTTGTTAAAAGTGAATTATGGGGATTATATACCCTATATCACGGTAAATCACGTACTCATGAATGTATTCAGCATATATGGTGTTTTTCTTTTTATATTTGCTTGCTACTTAACCGTTACCTATACTTTGTTTCAGCAGAATATAGCGGAAAATGAGTAGCAGTACATGACTGTATTTTAATAAAAGTGTACCCGCCAAATAAAAAAAACGGTGCTTTGGCGGGACACTCCACATGCTTAAATACCAGTTACATCCCTCCAAACCTGTGAAGTTTGGAGGGATGTTATATGTGTTGGTCTATACAGGCTACACCGCTGCGGATTTGCTGCAGCGACATTAAGCTATCCGCATAACTGATTTTTACATAGGCAACTTGTTAAAAAAAGCCTATGTCCATCAGCGGATAACTATGCCCACCAACACGAACCACCAGAGCGGGTTCAATATGAAATAACGTATAAGAGCGTACCAACGGACGGTCATGTCCATCGGTATGCTCTTTTTTTGCTGCACAGAATCATTCCCCGGTGCCGATCACCTCCTCTTGTCCTTCGTTTTCAATCACATTTTGAAAATTTGGAGGACAAGCATATGTCAGAGAACAAAAAATATACCATCGTTATAAAAAGGCAGCGTGTAGAGGTCAGTGAGGCCGTTTACCATGCCTATCATAAAGAGCGTGAAGCAGAACGCTATCAGAACAAGTTGATCCGCCAGAACGAGCTTTCGCTGGAGCGGTTCCATGAGGATGGTGTCAACATCGATTACCTCATCGTCCGTGTTCAGCCAGATGTTGTGGACAGGCTCATTCATCAGGAACAGCTGGAAGTGCTGTGGAGCGCTCTTCAATCTTTGCCGGAGGATGAACTCTCCCTCATTGATGAACTGTTTTTCAATGATAAAAGTGAGCGGGAACTTTCTGCAATGATCTCTGTGCCACAGAAAACTATTAACGACAGGAAAAAACGAATCCTGCTTAAACTTCGGAGATTGATAGAAAATTAATCCGCTCAACCCCCTCACTTTTTCCTTTATAGAAGTGAGGGGGATTTTTCTATCTCTCGTGTTCCTTGAAAAACACCGAGCCATTCGGTCATATCCAGCAGCTTAAATACGTTAGCTGTTCAGCTCCGATGAGGGGAAAGCGGCTTTGGAGGACACGCCAAGACCATCTGCGGATAGGTCAGAGCTATCCGTCAACACGATAGCATCAAAGATGCCGAGCGAGAACTGTCCGTCCGAGAAGCAATCTGTGGTAGATTGCCCCGCCATGACCTGAACAGCCTACAATGATACTTCTGCACAGCCACAGACATCGCAATGGGTGCAGCCGCCGGAGAACCCGGCGGGGGTGAGAGTCCCATGACAGCCACTAACTAAGGCTGGTTTAAGCTGACTGCCCAAAGGATGAAATCATCCTTAACCGCAGGCACTCTGCCTGTGGTGTTCTGCTTCGGGAAGTAGTGTCGAATAGAAGCAGCAGAAAACGAAGAACAAGAGCTTTGTTATATCAGAAACTATGAGGACAGCCGCCCTGCGGGTAAACCCGGTCACAATCGGCGGCTGTCCTTATCCTTGTGATATAACATCAATTCACGCAAAGGAGGAATAGAGATGCGTATCTATAAAGGCGATATGTTCTACGCCGATTTAACGCCGGTTGTAGGTTGTGAGCAGGGTGGGATAAGGCCGGTGCTAATTATCCAAAACGATATCGGCAACCGCTACAGTCCCACTGTCATCGTGGCCGCCATTACCAGCCGCATGGAAAAGAACCATCTGCCTACCCATATCCGGCTATGCAGCCAACAGTACGGACTGCGGCAAAATTCTCTTGTGCTGCTAGAGCAGGTGCGAACCATTGACCGTTCCCGCCTGCGTGAGTACATAGGTCATTTGAGTGAGCCGCAGATGCAGCAGGTCAATGAAGCCTTAGCCGTGAGCTTCGGTCTGGATGCCCTGCTGTCGGAACCACAAATGAACCTGAGCATGTAAAGGAGGTAGTTTTTATGGACAAGAAATCTGCATGGATTTACTGCCGCATTGATGCACCGGAGGATACCCACGGCGCTTTAAAAGGGCAATATGAAAGACTGGAAACCTATGCCGCACAGATGGGATTTACCGTTGTCGGCTCCTCGCAGGACTTGGGCAGCGGCCTGAACTTTGACCGCCCCGGTCTGCAAACTGTTCTGGAAGCTGCAAAAGCCGGTAGCTTTCAGGTTCTGCTTGTGGATTCGGTGAGCCGGATCGGGCGGGATACGACAAAGACGATGAATTTTATTCAAACAATCAACAGCTGTGGGATCAGCATTTATTCCCCGATGGAGGGAGAAATCAAGCTGTCTGATTTTGCAATGCCACCGTTTCAATTGGGTTAGGAGGAAACGCTATGACGAAAACAGAACCGGTCAATGAAGTCCGCTATTTAATGGCGCACAATTTTCTCACCTATCTTCTGGAGCAGGGGAAAATTAGCCCTGCGGAATTTCAGATTGCAGATGAGTTTGTGGTCGAAAAATATAAGCCGAGGCTCCGGATTATTTAGTAGGTTTTGTGATAGCTATGTCTGCATCTATGTGGTATCGTGTGTGCTAATACCGAAAAGGTATTGAACTCACACGAAAGGAGCGCCACATGAAAATACGAAAACCAAAGGAGGTGCCGCCATGCCGCAGGTACAGGTTATTG
>OGSJ01000630.1_pt1 | contig 18501 bp, 12 predicted proteins | sample 1573851 | NCBI WGS metagenome assembly OGSJ01 (sample SAMN03295846, study PRJEB24534) | human gut metagenome | isolation source: fecal sample 6 from infant 6 | host: Homo sapiens | place: USA: Pittsburgh, PA | collected 2014-07 | reverse complement strand
GAATATCTTATAGATAATGGATATAAATTAGAAAAGGTTAAGGGCATGGACATGTTTCCTCATACACCACATGTGGAGACGATTTGCTTGATGTCTAAGAAATAAAGCTCGTAAGCATTGAAAATACTGGGTTTCATAAAATAAAAGTAAATCTGTCAACTCGATTTAAACCCTCGATATTGGTACGTGGAAACATATCGAGGGTGTTTTTTTGTGGTAAAAATGAGTCTGAGATTAGGTAGGGGTGAGTGGACAGAATAGATAAATTAGTAGGGTTGAGGAGATAGGATGGATGTAAATAATACCTAACTGAATGGTGCGTGCACTAATTTTGGATTTTTGTGAAAAGAGAAATGTATATACTGCTTTGATATGTGAACTGGATATCCGAAAAATTATGGACTGTTTCAACGGATTTATATTAATTTCTAAATATTCGAGAATAATTCCTTACAGTGAAATCAATCAAAGCCAAAGATTTAATCTTAACATTCCTCGATATATTGATAGAGCGAATCAGAAGACTTATGGAGATTTCTACTCACTTGTTTTGAGCAATACCTAAAAAAGATATAGATGTACTAGAGTCTTTTTGGAGAGTGTTTTTTTATTACGTGCAGAATTTTTAATGAGAATGGCTGAAATGGATATATGGAGCTTAGGGGTAGAAGGAAATGTCAGGGTTACCAATACCATCATAATCCCCAAATTATAGGATTTGATGAAAGAATTAAGAGAGAGTTTGATGAAGGTAAAGAATTGCTAGAGTTTTGTTAGGGGTCGAAGAGTAATTCTGTATTAGGTAAATTTATATGTGAGAGAAAAGAAGTTTTCTACAGTTATATTAGAAAACTGGTGATAAGGCCTTTGATGAAAAAGAAAATCTGAAATTTACCATACCAGAAGATGTTATGAATAGATATCAGCAATACACATCAATCTAAGTGTGTAAATGGATCAACTAGGAAGCTTTTATTGAAAAAGGTTTCTTGGTTGTTTTTATTTTGAGGAATGACTGACTCCTGAAAAAGTAACGAAACCGAGTCGAAATTACAGATAACGGAGTTAAAATAACAAAAACGGATTACAAATAACGAAAATGCTTATAATAATAACAAATACATTGACAAAATGAACGACAGTGGGTTAAAATATGTATGTCTGGAGGAATGAAAAATGTACACAGAGATTGTGAAAATTATTGAAGGTGGAATGATTGGTGATAAAGAGAAGGTATATAATTATGCCCAAGTTCTAGCAGAGAACCTGGAAAAATCTGGTGATGATTCTCTAGCCAAGAAAATACGCTCTCTATTAGTGAATAAAAAAACTAGAATGGCCTCCTTAGATGATTTTTCTACTAAGCCAGTGGATTCTGAAAGCCGTATGGAAATGGTGGATGTCTTTATCCCGGATAAATCATTTGAGGTACCGATATTGAAACATTATGTTCATGATGAGATCGATGAATTTATTAAAAGCTATTGGCAAAGGGATGAGATTTTACGAGCTGGAATTGATATGGTTAGCTCGTTGTTATTGTATGGTCCACCCGGGTGTGGGAAAACAACGGTGGCAAGATTTATCGCATATAAGACGGGATTACCACTTGTGACCGTTAGACTTGATGGTCTGGTCTCATCACTCTTAGGAAGCACAGCAAAGAACATCAGGAGAATTTTCGACTATGCTTCGAAAAGAGACTGTATCTTATTCCTTGATGAATTTGATGTTGTAGCAAAACTTAGGGATGACAAGCATGAACTGGGAGAGTTAAAAAGGGTTGTGAACAGCTTGCTTCAAAATATTGATGATTTTAGTCAAAACAGTATTTTAATTGCAGCAACCAATCATCATGAATTATTGGATCCAGCTGTTTGGAGAAGATTCTCTAAGATTATTACATTAGAGAAGCCTAACAAAGAAGAGATCATGCAGCTGATCAAGTTGTATACAAAGAATACAAACAGTAATGTGATGGAGAATGAAAAGAAACTGGAAATGCTGGCAGCCGCCTTAGATGGTATTAGCCATGCAGATGTCAAAACAGTAGTAAGTAACGCAATAAAGAAATCCATCATAAACAAAAAGGATATGACTCATAATTGGGATATATTGCATGAAGTGTATTTATATAGAAACCATAAGATTATCAGTGAGAATGATTTTATTAAATACCTGTTGCAATATGGGGTGACACAAAAGGAAATTTGCGATAACTATGATTTTTCGATTAGGAAGGTGAGAGATGTAGCGAACTCTCCAGAGTGAAAGAAGGGGCGGTGTAAAAATGGCTGATGAAAGATTACCAATTAAATTCTTTGCTAAAAGAGAAGTAGACAATATGAGAGTTGAAGCTGGTGGAGGAGGAGATCCACCTAAATTCGTATTAAGTCCAGAAGAACTACAGATCAAGTCCAGAGTTTTTGTTGATACATTTCAGGAGTTTAGGACGAAAGTGTTAAAGAAGGAAAGGGATAACTCTTTAATTCCATTCGTTTTCAAGACTAGAATTATCGACGATGCAACGGCAAAAACCCATAGACGTGAAGTGAGCAACTTATTTAGGACTGGTACAGATAATAATGTATTAGGATTGGCGGATGAAGATGAGCTAATTATCAAAGTAGATGACTCTCGAGAAGTAGATAAAATACTTGAGCGCTTAAAGAATACTCAGCGATATGCCCACGCAATATCTGCAATTGAAAACATATCTGACTTTGAACCTATAATTGCCAAGAGCGAAATTGCTGAGTCTGTTGACTATAAAGTTAAACTCATTGATTTTCAAAATTACGAGCAAAATACAGCAATTAGAAACTACTTTGAAAGATCAATGAAGCAAATTGGCCACGAAGTAATCAGAACCAATTATTCACCAAGCCATGTAGTCTACAATGTTAAGGGTGTTAAACTTGATGAGTTTATGACTCTTAATAAAAATGAAATCTTTGAAGCTATTTTTTCCATCGAGCCTATGCCAAAATATACAGTTGCTCTTGATATGGAAAAAGATGAAGCAACGCTTAACATTTTAACTCCTAAAGAAGGAAAAAAGTATGCGATAGTGGGCATTTTAGATAACGGAATAGCTGATATTCCTCATGTGAAACCATGGCTTGTAGAAGAGCGATATACTGCATATCCAGAACCTTATGTAAAAAAAGATCATGGAACTTTTGTTTCAGGAGTAGTTATCTATGGTGATCACTTGGAAGGCAAAAAGTGGGTCGGTACTGAGGGTGTTCAAGTTCTGGATGCTTGTGTTTATCCAGATACTGATAAGGAAGGCATCGAAGAAGATGAGTTAATTCGAAACATCCAAGAGGCTGTCAAAGCCCATTACAGAGATGTGAAAGTGTGGAATCTGTCAATTAGCATTATCAATGAAGTGGATGAATATAGCTTCTCCGATTTTGCTGTTGCACTAGATGCTTTGCAGGATCAGTATGGAGTTTTAATCTGTAAATCTGCGGGAAACTGTAAAAATTTTAAGACGGGTCATCCAAAAGGAAAGATCCATCAAGGCGCTGACAGTGTAAGATCTATAGTGGTCGGATCTATTGCACATAAAAAATCCGCACTAGATTTAGCTGAGATTGATAATCCATCACCATTTACAAGAATTGGCCGTGGACCATCCTACATCATTAAACCAGAAATAGTACATTATGGCGGAAATGCTGGTGTAGATGCTTCAGGAAGGATGGTTATAACAGGGGTGAGATCATTCGGATTGGATGGTGCAATCTGTCAATCAGTGGGAACAAGTTATTCTACACCTCGTATTGCATCACTCGCGGCAGGTTTACATCAAGAAATGGAAGAAGAGTTTGATCCCTTATTAATCAAGGCCCTGATTGTCCATTCTGCAAGTTATTCAGAAAATCTAAGAGTTCCAGTAACTGAAAGAGTAAATCAAGTGGGATTCGGGAAACCACAGTCTGTAAGAGAAATTTTATATAATTCACCTCACGAAGTTACCTTGATCTTGCGTGATGAAATTGCAAAGGGTGAGTACATTGATATAATGGACTTTCCTATGCCTGAATGTCTTGTGGATGGAGATTACTTTACGGGACAAATCATTGTAACCTTGGTATACAACCCAATTCTTGACTCGACACAGAGAGCAGAGTATTGCCAATCTAATGTAGATATTAAAATGGGTACATATGATGCTAAGAAGGATAGGGACACATCCAAAAGAAATATTCTTAATCCAGTAGGATGAGATGGTTCTCAGAATGTGCTTCTTGAAAATTATTACAGCAAGAAGAAAATGAGAAGCAATACGGATGAATTTGCTCTTAAAGAAAGATTACTGATTAAGTATGGAGATAAGTATTATCCTGTCAAGAAGTATGCAGTCGATTTATCTGAAATGACTGATGGTAACAAGCTTAAGTACTTAACGAAGGACAAGAATTGGTATCTTAATATAAAAGGTCTTTACAGAGATCACATAGAAGTTAAGTCTCAAATGGAAGGTACTGTACCAAGCCAAGAGTTCTGTCTCATTGTAACTATTAAGGATCCGACCGGAACAAAACCAGTTTATAATGAAGCAAGCCAAAAGCTAGATGAATATAACTTCTGGCATACCAATATTAAGCTCCAAACAGATGTTATAATTCGCAACTAATATTAGATGTAGTATAAAGAAGCACGATTCCACTAAGAAAAAGAAAAAATGTAGTAGAAAAAGTAAGAATCAGTATAAAACATCAATCCAGATAGGTTGGTGCATGTAGAAGCTATTTGCGTATGTCTAAGATATAAGTTCGAAAAGCCTTGAAGATTCTGGGTATCATAAAGTGATAGCAATTCTATCAACTCAATTTATACCCTCGATATGTGTATATGGGAACATATCGGGGGTATATTTTTGGTCAAAATTAAGCAGTAAACGGTTGGATTGAGTTGCCGTAATAGATGATTTTGTTAGAGTTGAGATAATAAGATGGATGTAATATCTTATAAACTTGTCCTATACTGGGTTTAGAATTATAAATGCTAAGTACAAATCAAAAATCGCGCGGATGTAAAGAAATTATTTGCAATATAATGAGGCCAATGATATTATGTAATTATACATAGATAGAGGTGATTACAATGGTAATTAGTTATAAAAAACTTTGGAAGCTTCTTATTGATAGAGATATGAAAAAGAAGGACTTGCAGAAGCTTGCAGGTATTAGTTCTGCTACGATAACAAAGCTTGGTAAAAATGAAAATGTTAGTACAGAAATAATACAAAAAATCTGTATAGCGTTAAAATGCGACGTCTGTGATATCATGGAAATGGATGATACCAAACGGAGTTAATGCTTGTTTCACAACATGATAACTAGGAAATGAATGCCTAGCCAACCATTGCAGATATCGGGAGGGCTACATTGGAGAAATTCTATTCCTAAAGAGATTGATGATAATAAAACTCAGAAAGATGTTGCTCAAGTATTAAGCGTTTTATTAATTATAATTATGATTTAAAATTGATGTTTTTTTAAGAGAATGATTTTCAAATCAATATTGGATAAAAAACAGAATTAATATTAGACGTTACTTAGGAGGTAAATAAAAATGAAAACCTTATTTGAAGCTTGTAAGCCAAGGGAAAGTGTATTTGATGAGACAAAAAGAGACGATACACTTGACCTAAGTAATTTACTGGACGGTTCCATAGACGGCAAGCAATTTTTTGAAGAAACTTTTATTACAGAAGGAATGGAACTATTATTTGATACTGCATTTAAGAGATTTGAAGGGAAAGCATCAAGTGGTCTGGTTAAACTAACTCAAGCTATGGGCGGGGGAAAAACGCACAATATGGTTGCACTTGGAGTCCTCGCGAAAAACAAAGAGATAAGAAAAAGTATTTTAAATGGTAAGTATGCCAATGTAGATTCAGACATAAGAGTAGTAGCTTATACAGGAAGGGAAAGTTATTTAGAATTCGGAATATGGGGAGAAATAGCAGAACAACTTGGTAAAAAAGAGTTGTTTAATACCTTTTATACACCTTTAATGGCTCCAGGACAATCCGCTTGGATTAACTTACTTAAAAGTGATACTCCAACTTTAATTTTACTTGATGAGCTTCCACCTTATCTACAAAATGCAAAAACAATACCGGTAGGAACAGGTACAGTAGCAGATATTACAACGACAGCTCTTGCAAATTTGTTTAATGCAGTAGGCAAAGCAGAACTTCATAATGTTTGTATTGTTGTCTCTGACTTACAAGCTACATATGAAGAAGGCTCCCAACTTTTACAAAAATCTTTTAAGGAACTTGAAAATGAAATAGAGCGTTCTGCAATTAATATTGAGCCAGTAGGGGCAAATACAGATGACCTTTATAATATCTTAAGAACAAGATTATTTGAAAAAGTAGGAAAAAAAGAAGATATCGATAAAATTGCAATGGAATATAGAAGAGCAGTTGTTGAAGCAAGGCAAATGGGATATACAAACTATTCTCCTGAGGAAATAGTAAAAGGTATTTATACTTCATATCCTTTTCATCCGTCTGTTAAGGATTTGTTTGCAAGATTTAAGGAGAATCCAGGATTCCAACAAACAAGAGGGTTTATTAGACTTACGAGAATGATGGTAAGGGATCTTTATAGTGATGATAAAAAAGCTAAAAATAGATATTTAATTAATGCTTTTGACATTAATTTGAATGATAAAGAAATAATGCCAATGGTAAAGTCCATAAAACCAAGGTTATCGAATGCAATATCCCACGACATTGCAAATCAAGGGAAGTCTGTTGCAGAAATAATGGATGAACAAGCAAAAAGTACAGATATGGAAGACTTAAGTAAATTAATTTTAGTATCTTCTCTTGCTAATGTAACTAATGCAATTATAGGTTTATCCATACAAGAACTGATAGGATATATGGCAGAGCCAGCTAGAGATATTACAAGACTTAAGTCAGCCTTAGAAGAATATAAGGTTAAGGCTTGGTACCTATATACAGATAAAAATGAAAGATTGTTTTTTAAAGATATAAAAAATGTAAATGCAGAACTTTTAGATTTAGTAAATACTTATTCTTATGAAGTAGCTAAGCAAAAAATCAAAGATATATTAAAAGATAAATTTAGGCCTAAGTTATCAGATTGTTATCAAGAAGTATTAGTTTTTCCCTCTATTGAAGAAATCGAATTAAAAAAAGATAAAATTACTCTAATACTTACAGAGCCATATCCAGGAAATAAAGGTTTAAATCCAGATATTGAGAAGTTTTTTGAGGATACTACCTACAAAAATAGAGTTATGTTTCTTTCTGGACAGCGTTCTTCTATGGAAGGACTAATAAATATAGCAAAACAGTATAAAGCTATGGAAACTATTATTTACCGTATGAGTAATGAGGAAAAATTGCCGGAAAATGACCCACAATATCAACAAGCATTAGATTTATTTGATAAGGTTAATCTTCAACTACTGCAAGCTACAAGAGAAACTTTTGTGACATTACATTATCCTAAGCGTAAAGGTCTTGCAAATGATGATTTTGAAATGAAGTTTAATGAAAATAATTATGATGTTGAAGACCAAATTAGAGACCTGCTAATTAAGGTTATGAAATTTACTAAGCAAACGGATACTGAAGAGTTTAGGGGAATGTTTGAAGACAGGATTTTCACTCAAAGGCAAATGACATGGAATAACTTGAAAGAGAGAGTAGCCACAATTACAGCATGGCCATGGCATAATCCAAGAGCATTAGAAGATCTAAGAGACGATATGTTGAGAAAGGGGATTTGGATAGAAACGGGAGGATATTTAGATAAAGAGCCCCCAGTCCCAGAAACATCTGTATTTGTTAGAGAAATAGGCGAAGACAAAAATACAGGTGAAGTTACTTTGAAGATACAACCTCAGAATGGAGATACGATACACTATGAAATCAATGGGGATGCTACAGAAGCTTCAATGGTAGTTGAGGATATTCATAATTTTAAAACAAAAGAATTAAAGTTATCATTTTTATGTGTAGATAGTACAGGAAAAAATACTACAGGTCCAGTAGAATACTGGACAAGAAAGATTAATCTACAACACAAAATTTATGACAAGGATGGAAAATCCAATGTAGAGCTTAAAGCTACATCACCAAATGTTACTATCAGATATACAACTGATGGATCTAACCCTAAAGAAAGCGGAGGAGTATATGAGGAAAGTTTTATTATTCCTGAAGGAACTAAGTTTATTCAAGCCATAGCTGTTAATGAAAGTCTTGGGGTTTATTCAGATGTAATGCAAATAGAAGTAAAAGAGAAAAAGTTTGAAATAGATAAAGAGAAACCTGTCCATTTAATAGAGCCAATAGTATCTAATAATACAACTGAAACATTTAATGTGGTAGAAAAGTTAAGTAAATATGATTTATCTGTTTCAGGTGTAACTATTGGAATAACAGAAAAAGGTAGTGGTACAAATACAGGATTTATTGAGTTGACTATGGGGGATTTTTACATTAAAAAACCTGAAAATCTTGTGGAAGAGTTAAAGGGTCTTATTGATAAGTTCTTTGATGACAAGAGTTTTGAAACTCACATTACAATCAACAAAGTAATTTTTGATAGCGGACAGGTATTTGAAGAGTGGGTATCAGACAATAAAGAAATAATAGAACAATACAAGAACAAGATTTTGCAATAGACAGTAGGAGGTTTTAAGTAATGTCTAAAATCCAAGCATTAGGTTTTGGATATATTCCAGAGGAAACGAAGCATCATTTTTTTGTTGTAATTCCAAGAAGCCAAAATCAAAAAATCGCAGTTTATGAACGATTTGACTGGGATGATTCTGAGGTTCAACAAAGCGATATAGATTATAAGTCGCTGAAGGTCAGGATAGATAAACATAAATGGGATTTAGTAAAAGATCAATTACAGCAAGAGTTTAACAATACTTTAAAGGAAAATAATATACTTGTAGGAAGATTTAAGATAGGGGAAATTCCAGTAGACAGGCTTTTGGGAAAAGAAATGGTACTCTTGCTATGGGCAATAGAAGATTCGGACCCTAAACTAATACCCGTAGCCCTAAAGAATTGGCTGGGGCTTAGTAGAGAAGAACGTTGGTGGCTTTTTACCATGACAAATGCAGTAACAGGTCAAGCCGATGATAAAAGAGGGTGGAGGAAGGCTATCAGATATGCTCTTACAGAAAATCCAATAGATGATGAAAAACATAAGCAATTAAACATATTTGATTTGTTTAAATAAGGTTACAACTGAAGGAGTGGGCAAAATGTTAGATTATAGTAGGTCATTTATAGAAGTGCAGTTTCCAGTATCTAAAGTATCGAAGGAAAGTTATAAAGAAAGAAAAGCTAACTTAGGACAAACTCTTACGGGACTTGGTAAATGGTGGGGAAGAAAACCTCTTATACTCGTAAGGGCTACACTACTTGGAGTTCTTATGCCTGTATCAGATAATCCATCAAAAGATAGAGAAATATTTTTAAAAGTATTGACAATGGATGATGAAGGCTTATATCTTAGAAAGTCTAAAAACTTAACCATGAAAGAACTATATTCATTACTTGATGAAAAAGAAAGGACAAAGTATTTTGATTCTGAATCAACAGAAGATAAACCTAAGTACATACAAGGCTTATCTATGGAAGAAAGGGAAGAACTTCAAAAATTAGCATTTATTAGACTGACTTATGATGAAAAGTTAGTTTATTGTGATAGACCAGAACATGTAAAAAACCTTACAGAAAATGCTTGGAAAGAAATAAATGAGTATTTAGGGACTAATGCTTCTTCACTAAAAGAGCTAATTAAGGAATTAGGAGAAAAGAGATATGGTCATACGCCAAGGGTAGGGGATTGTTTTGCAGGAGGAGGAAGCATACCTTTTGAGGCTGCCAGGATGGGAGCAGATGTTTATGCTTCTGATTTAAATCCTGTGGCATCTTTGCTTACCTGGGCATCACTAAATATAGCAGGAGCATCAGATGCAGAAGTAGAAAAGTTAAGAGAGTTTCAAGAAAAGGTATATAAGGAAGTAGATAAGCAGATTATTGAGTGGAAAATTGAGCATAATGAAAAAGGACATAGGGCAGATTCTTTTCTTTATTGTAATGAAACCATATGTCCTGAATGTGGATACAAAGTACCCTTAGCCCCATCTTGGGTCATAGGAAAAGGAACAAAAACAGTAGCAATACTAAAAGATAATGGTATAGATGGATTTGATATTGATATAGTACAAGATGCTACAAAAGAACAGTTTAAAGAATCAGACAAGAATATAACCATTAGAAACAACAAAGTTTATTGTCCGCACTGTGAAATGGAAACTCCTATATATGCCATAAGGGGAGACAGAAAAGATGCAGAAGGTAATACTGTTTTTGGACTAAGAAAATGGGAGAAACATGAGTTTATACCACGAAACGATGATGTTTTTCAAGAAAGATTATACGCTATAAGATATGTAAAAGACTATATAGATGAAAAAGGAAAGCTAAAGACAGAAAGGTACTATACAACACCTACTAAGGAAGACTTAGAAAGAGAAAAACGGGTAATTGATTTATTATCTGAAAGATTTAATGAATGGCAAGAAAAGGGATATATTCCTTCTATGATGATAGAAGAAGGTTATAATACAGACCAGCCTATGAGAGAAAGAGGATGGCAGTATTGGCATCAATTATTTAACCCAAGACAACTATTAACGCATGGGCTTTTTAACTTGGTTGTTAATAATTATGCACAGAACAAGTTTGAACAGGTATGTGGAATTCTTGGTATAAATAAACTAATTAACTGGAATGGAAAGCTTTCTAGATGGAATTCAGATGGAGCGAATGAGAAAGGACAAGAGGTTTTTAGCAATCAAGCCTTAAATACTCTTTATAACTATATTACACGAACAATGATATCATTAGATACTACTTGGTTTTTCAATATCAACAATGAATATATTTTTGCCAATAAATTAGTACGGACAGAAGATGCAAGAAGCATAGATAAAGTAAATGATATTTGGGTTACTGACCCACCATATGCTGATGCAGTTAATTATCATGAGCTTTCAGAATTCTTTTTAGCATGGGATAAGGTATTGCTTGAAAAAATTTTTCCTGATTGGTATACAGATTCTAAGAGAGTCCTTGCAGTTAGAGGTGTAGGACAAAATTTCAATGAAAGTATGATAGAAATATATAAAAATTTATCTAATCATATGCCTGAAAATGGTACACAAATAGTTATGTTTACCCATCAAGATGTAAAAGTTTGGTCAGAACTTGCAATGATACTTTGGTCAGCAGGATTAAAAGTTACATCTGCCTGGACCATATCCACTGAAACAGAAGCTTCTGGACTTAAGCAAGGGAACTATGTTTCAGGAACAGTCTTACTAAGCCTTAAAAAACAAACATCTGAAGAAAAAATCTATAGAGATGAATTATACGATGAAATCAAAGATGAGGTAGAATCAATAATAGATTCTATGAAGGATTTAAATGATAAAGAAGACCCTGACTTCAATGATGCAGATTTTCTTCTTGCTTCATATGCAGCTGCCCTTAAAGTTATAACGACTTATAAGAACATTGAAGGTATAGATATACCTTATTGGCTAAGTCAACCAAGGAACAGTAAAGAAGAAAATCCTATAGAAGAGCTTATTAATAAGGCTCAAAATATAGCCTATGATTATTTAATTCCTGATGGGTTTGATAAGTTAATATGGAGAGACTTATCTAAAGAAGAAAGATTCTTTGTTAGAGGATTAGAACTTGAAATGAACAATATATATAAAGTTGGTGACTATCAGGAGTTAGCAAGAGGATTTGGAGTTAAAGATTATACAAATATGTTCCAAAGCTTTAGAGCCAATTCAGCAAGGTTTATGACACCTTCTGAATTTAAGATGAAATTTATTGGTGATGAAGGATTTGGCTCTACCGTAGCAAGGCACTTATTAGTAGCTATCAATGAAGTTGGTAAATCTTATTCTACTGCTCAAGGCTTAACTTATCTAAAATCTACATTCCAAAAGAATAATGAATATTGGTACAAGAAGCCTATAATGATAGAACTATTAAACTTTATATCAAGAATAGAATATATAGGACACATGGAACATTGGAAGGAACACGCTTATAATGCGAGACTTTTAAGAGAAGCACTTAAAAATGATGGGGTATAGGGGTGCAATCTATGATTAATCGATATTCTTCAAGAAGAGAGTCTTTGTCTGGCTCTCTTCTAAATAAAAAGCTAAAAAACGCTAAATCATACGATAGAATAGCTGGATATTTTAGTTCTTCAATTCTTGAAGTAGCTGGTGAAGAAATAGAAAAAATAGAAGGGAAAGTTAGAGTCATATGTAATTCAGGCTTAGATGAAAGGGATGTTCAAACAGCTATACTTGCTAAGAATGCCATGAGAAAAGAGTGGTGCGATTTTAAGCCTGAGGAACTCCCAGGTTCATCTCATAGATTTAAAAAGTTATATGAATTATTATCCAGTGGAAAAATGGAAGTGAGAGTGTTACCTGATAAGAAGTTTGGACTTATTCATGGAAAAGCAGGGGTAATTACTATGGCAGATGGCTCTAAGACATCTTTTTTAGGCAGTGCAAATGAATCCAAATTCGGTTGGGATTTAAATTATGAATTAGTATGGGAAGACGATTCTAATGAAGCTATAGATTGGGTTCAGGAGGAATTTGATGCCTTATGGAATGATAAATCAGCAATACCCTTATCTGATTTTGTAATAGAAGATATAAAAAGGATTTCGGAGCGTAGAGTTATAGAAAGCGTTGAAGACTGGAGAGAAAAGGATGATGTAGAAGTTCCAAGTACAGCAGTGGAATCCCCTGTTTACAGGGAACACTTAGGACTATGGGAGCATCAAAAATACTTTGTAGACTTAGCTTTTAGAGACCATAAAAAATCCCATGGTGCAAGATATATATTAGCAGACCAAGTAGGACTTGGAAAAACAATTCAACTTGCTATGTCAGCACAATTAATGGCTCTATATGGAGATAAACCTATACTCATTATTGTACCCAAAACCCTAATATGGCAATGGCAAGATGAAATGAATACACTATTAGATATGCCATCAGCTGTATGGAATGGTAAGGTATGGGTAGATGAAAATGGTTTTGAATATCCTAATCGTGGATTAGAGGATATAAAAAAATGTCCCCGTAGAGTAGGTATCATATCTCAAGGTCTAATTGTTGCTAAGTCACCGATTATTGAGCACCTATTAAGCAAGGATTATGAATGCATTATTGTGGATGAGGCACATAGGGCCAGAAGAAAGAACTTAGGAGAAGGAAAGGAACACCTTAGTCCTGATCCTAATAATCTATATGAGTTCTTATTAGAGGCATCAACTAAAACCAAAAGTATGCTACTTGCAACAGCTACTCCAATACAAATGTATCCAATAGAACTATGGGATTTGCTGAATATATTATCCCAAAAAAATGATAGTGTTCTTGGAAGTGCTTCTTCTTATTGGAGAAAGAGAAGTAAAATTGCTTATAGTTTAAACTTAATCATGGGAAAAGAGAAAATGGAGTTTTTTAATCCTGAAAATTGGGAATGGATAAGAAACCCCTTTCCACCAGCCCATGAAAATGCCACATTTGCTTCTCTTAGAATGAAAGCAGGTATGAAGGACCATGAGTTTGTGTATAAGAAATCATTTATAGAACTAACCAGGGGAGAAGCTCAGAGAATAGGAGTATTACTAACTGGGGACTTCTATGCAAAATATAATCCTTATATAAGACATGTTGTTAGAAGAGAGCGTAAATACTTAGAAGAGACTATAAATCCAGAAACAAATGAACCATATTTAAAGAGGATAGATGTTGACCTTAGAGGAGAAGATGATGAGGCTCTTGTATTATCATCTTACCTAAAAGAAGCATATGAATATGCTGAAGACTTTTGTATAGAACTTGGAAAAAGGTCAAAAAGCTCTGGTTTTTTGAAAACATTGCTTTTAAAGAGGATAGGAAGCTCTATAGAAGCAGGGAAAAACACAGGATTAAAAATGTTGAATAGTTGGAATACATCCTTTGATGAAATATCGGAGGAGATAGCAGAGGAAGAAGAAGAGGTTAAAATTGAATCTGATATAAAAAATCTTACACCTATGGAAACAGAACTATTAGAAAGGTATGTAAGAGCTCTTGAAACCAGTGAAGCAACAGACCCTAAGTATGATAAAACAGTGGAGCTACTCCGAGATGAAAATTGGATTGAAAGGGGTACAATTATATTTTCTCAATACTTTGATACTGCAAAATGGATAGCTGAGAATCTTTCAAAGGAGTTTGATGGAGAAACTATAGGCTTATATGCAGGAGGAGATAAGTCTGGTATTTTTATAGATGGAGTATTTAAGAGAAAAGATAAAGAAGAGCTAAAAGCAATGGTAAAAAGTAGAGACTTGAGGATACTTGTTGGAACAGATTCTGCAAGTGAAGGCTTAAACTTACAAACTCTTGGGTCATTAATTAACATTGACTTACCTTGGAATCCTACAAGATTAGAGCAAAGGAAAGGGAGAATACAAAGGATTGGACAAGTGCATGATACTATTTTTGTCTATAATATGAGATATAAAGATTCAGTAGAAGACAGGGTTCATAACTTATTATCTCAGAGATTAAGAAATATATATAATGTATTTGGACAATTGCCAGATGTTCTCGAAGATGTATGGATAAATGTAGCCATAGGAGAGCAAGAGAAGGCTCTTGAGATAATAGATAATGTACCCGAAAAACATCCATTTGAGAATAGGTACAATATGGGAGTTGAACATATAGATTGGGAAAGTTGTTCGGAGGTATTAGATAAAAAAGAGAAGAGAGAGTTTCTCAAGAAGGGCTGGATAAGGTGTATGAATGTATAATGATTTACTGTTCTGACCGTACACCATACAAGATTGTATATATGAGAGATAATTAGATATCTTCTAGACTGACTCAAGAGCTAATCTGTTGTATAAAAGTACAAATATTAAAGGAGAACAATATTTCAAAAAATTCGACTTATATGAACATACCAGATTTATTGTCTTACCAAATATATAAGCGCTATGTTAACATAATAATTTAATATTGAGTTATAAATAAGGCTTTTGAAGTCAGTAAATGACCCAAAAGCCTTATTTTAGTGAAAAAGCATCCGGGGAGGTGATGCCTATGTTTGCGTTGCTACATGTATTCTAGCTTTAATAACAAACTAAAGGAGGAAAACACATGATCGGTATCGAGCAATACCAAAAAATCCAAGAATACAAAGAACTCGGACTTGCCCAGACCAAAACTGCTAAAGCGCTGGGGATCACCTATACTTCTGTCAGTAAATACGGGAATATGAGTAAGGAAGATTATGCCAGGTAAGTTGAACAGGAAAAGCACCATATGGATAATTATCGACAGTACATATTAGAGCAATTGAAAATATGCCCACAAATCCGAGATACCAATATTTATCTTAAATTAATTGAAGCCTTTCCTGATTTACAAGTTAAACGAGCTACTTTCTATCGCTACATGAAAGCTTTAAGGGAACAGCACGGGTATCAGCATACCAGTAAGCGGAAAATCTCGCCACGTGAAGTCTCGCCACCAGGATATGAAGCTCAGGCTGATTTTGGTCAATATAAACTTAAAGATATGTATGGAAGAATTGTAAGGGTATATTTCTTTTGTATGGTTCTGAGTTATAGCAGAATGAAATTTGTTTACTTTTCACCGGATCCCTTCACGACCGAAACAGCCATAAAAGCTCATAACTATGCATTTCAATATTTTGGAGGAAGACCACAGACAATTCTATATGATCTTGATCGGGTCTATGTGGTTAGCGAAAATCTAGGTAATATTATATTTGTACCGGCCTTTGAAGAATATGTTAAGCGTATTGGCTACAGTGTTTCATTATGCAGGCCAAGAGATCCTCAGAGTAAAGGTAAGGTAGAAGAGGTAATTGGATATGTCAAGCAAAGCTTTCTAGAGGGGAGGGTGTACACCGGAATTGACAGTCTTAATAGTGCAGCTCTTGCATGGTTGGATAGAGAAGGCAACGGGCGAGTTCATACTGTGACTAGAAAAGTGCCACGAGAAATGTTTATTGATGAACAAAAACAGCTTTTTCATGTTAAACCATATTCAGAGGTATCAAGTACTGTAGCATCCTTTGATTCCAATGGAGTGGTCAGCTATAAAGGGAATCGTTATCAGATTGATGTCGGTGTAATGGATGCACATCAACGTATACGTATTGAGGATGATGGTGAAATACTTCTATTTTATGATACTGATACTAATGAATTATTAGCTAAGTATCCAGCAACAGAAGATACTGGACAGATATTCAAACCTGAAGGAAATAATAACAGAAACAGGGTTTCTCATGCTCTTATAAAACAATATTTTGCAGAGCATGAAATCGCTCAGGAATTTATACAGCACATGGAACAGGAACAACCAAAATATTCTAATAGCCATTGCATTCGCTTAAATCGCATGACGAAGTTTTATTCGATGGAGCAAATGCTTGACGGGATAAGATACTGCATTGAGATTGAACGCTGCAATGCATATGAACTTTTGGCCTACATGATGTATAAGCATGGTGAGCACATAGCAAAGAAGTTCTTACCAAATCAACAGTATTTCAACCATCTGACACGTAGCAAGGAGATAAGGAGGGAAATCGATGGCTGATATAACTGAAATCCGCGAGTTGGCTAAGAAGCTAAATCTATGGAATATTGCCAGGGGATATATTGATTTGAATGATGAGAAACTGTCCAACCTAGATTATCTTCAGATGATATTACAAAAAGAACTAGAGATACGAGCCAGACAAAAACAGATCAAGCTAAGGAGGGCAAGCAAACTTCCCAACAAGGTATTTGAATTATCGAATTTAAACAAAGGTTTGGAATGGCAGATAAAACAATTATCCCATCTGACGTGGCTCAATGGAGAACAAAACATTATTCTACTTGGTAAATGCGGGACAGGCAAAACTAGTCTTGCTATTCATCTTGGAGAAACAGCGATCGACAAGGGACATAAAACTTATTATGCATCCATTGATACTTTTGTATCTATTGTAGAGAACAAAGATATAAACCCAAAAGCAGGAGCAGCCTTCTCCTATATGCGGGAGTGCGACTTGATCATTATTGATGATGTATTTTATCTAGAACCAACTAGGTCAGAGCTGCAGGCTTTTTATCGAGCAGTTACTTTTCTTAATGAAACAAGAAGTATCATTTTTATTACCAATCGTGAAATATCTGCATGGTTAGATGCAGTGGAAGACAAACATCTTTGTCAGACTCTGTTAGATAGAATAACAGCTAATTGTCAGATCATTCGCTTGACTGACAGATAAATTAAAACACTCACCTCTTTTCTAAAAAAGGGTTAATACTCAAATTTGAAAACTATGCCGATTAACGGTTTTATATAGATGCAAAAAATCTCACGAAAAATAAAGAATTACTTAACTTTTGAGATTTTCTACAGTTTCTGGGGTAGGGGGGTCTAAATCTCTACCACTTTTCGCCCCGGAAACGGGCGTGGGGTAACGCGTGAAAATTCGCGGTTTCAAACAGTGCGGTAATATTTACAGACGGGTACATTGGAATAACCGAGGTTACAAGTCTATTGTTTGGAGATGCGTCAGCCGCTTGGAGGAAAAAGGATCTGAATGTACTGCCCCTACCATAAACGAGGAAATATTGCAGACAGCAGTGGTCAAGGCTATTAACGAACTTTTGGCTAACAAAGAACCCTTCCTCTCAACGTTACAGAAAAACATAGCCGCCATACTTAATGAAGGAAATGATAATGCCACTGATGACATCGATAGCAAATTGGAAGAATTACAGCAGCAGCTTCTTATACAAGCAAAATCCAAGAACGACTATGAAGATGTAGCTGATAAAATTTATCGACTTCGGGAGTTAAAGCAAAATGCACTGGTTGAAAGTGCAGAGCGAGAAGGGAAAAGGCAACGCATCGCTGAGATGACGGATTTCTTAAATGAACAATCCTGCGAGTTGGAGGAATATGATGAGCAGTTAGTAAGGTGGCTTATTGAAAAGGTAACGATCCACGCTAACAGGGTTGAGGTGGAATTTAAGGCTGGAATTAGTATAGACGTTAAAAATTGAAATGAAAAGAAAAATGTTATTTGAATCTAACAACTTGCCGGAAATGCAGGGTGTTTTTCATATTACTTCTATGAGTCAATACAAATTAGTATATTAGTATTTACAAAATATAAATTAGTGGTATAATTTTCTATAGAGTAATAGCGGAGGTGTAAACTTTGAGTAAGAGCGTGACCTTTACAGTAGATGCAGATGTGTATGAAAAATTCTGCATCGCATTGAATTTAACAAATGAAACAAAAGATGCTGCAGTGGAAAGTTGTATGCC
>OGSJ01000622.1_pt1 | contig 18926 bp, 20 predicted proteins | sample 1573851 | NCBI WGS metagenome assembly OGSJ01 (sample SAMN03295846, study PRJEB24534) | human gut metagenome | isolation source: fecal sample 6 from infant 6 | host: Homo sapiens | place: USA: Pittsburgh, PA | collected 2014-07 | reverse complement strand
GAACCCAATAGATTGACAAGAATGCTAAATAGTTTTATAATTAGTTAGAAGTCTAACAAAAGTGCGGGTGTAATTAATGAGTGAAATAAAACACATTGGAAGAAAAATTAATATACTGTCTCATAAAATTAAGAGAAGAATAGGTAAAGTTTCATTAGAATATGGGATAAGCAGTATGCAAGCAAAAATTCTAGGGTATATATTTCATCAAGCACCTAAGAGAGACATATTTCAAAAAACAATAGAAGAAGAATTTGATATTAGACGTTCATCTGTTACAAGCGTACTTTCTTTAATGGAAAAAAATGGGCTGATTGAAAGAGTTAGTGTTTGTGAAGATGCGAGACTTAAAAAAATTATCTTAACTGATAAAGGAATTGAAGTTCATAAATCTGTATATAAAGAAATTGAAACTGTAGAATATATAATTTATAATTCTTTAAGTGAAGAAGAACTTGAATTGTTTAGTGAAATATTAGAAAGATTAAGTAAGAAGATTGCAGATTAATGCAATTTTTTTTAATTAATTAGTTAGAAGCCTAACAAACTAAGGATTTGAACAAAAATGCTTAAAAAATACATATTATATTTTATTGTTATGGTTGGAAAACTAATAAAAATAGAATAATTTTTTAATTCTAAAGTTAGAAGTCTAACAAAAGGAGGAATAGTATGATTAAAAAATTAGCTAGTTATATTAGGGAGTATAAAAAAGATTCAATTTTAACTCCTGTTTTTATTGCTTTTGAAGTAATACTTGAAGTAATTATACCTGTATTAATGGCTATGATTATTGATAATGGGGTAGAGAAAGGGAATATGAAGTATGTAACTATACTTGGAGTAATCATGTTAGTTATGGCATTTATATCTCTAACATTTGGGGCTTTAGCTGGTAAAACTGGAGCTAAGGCATCTACAGGATTTGCTAAAAATTTAAGAAAAGGAATGTTTTATAAAATACAAGATTATTCTTTTTCAAATATAGATAAGTACTCAACAGCAGGACTTGTAACAAGATTAACTACAGATGTAACAAATGTTCAAAATGCATATTTAATGATTATTAGAACATTAGTAAGAGCACCATTTATGCTTATAGCGGCTATGGTAATGAGTTTTTATATTAATTCTAAGATGTCTTTAATATTCTTAGGTGCAATTATATTTCTTGGTGTTTCTTTATATTTTGTAATCTCAAATGCTCATCCTATTTTTAAGAAGGTATTTAGAAAATATGATGATTTAAATGCTAGTGTACAAGAAAATTTAACAGGTGTTCGTGTAGTAAAAGCTTATGTAAGAGAAGATCATGAAATTAGTAAGTTCCATAAGGCTTCTCAAAACTTATATAACATGTTTATGAAGGCAGAAAAAATAATAATTTTAAATGCACCTATAATGCAATTTACTATGTACACAATTATCTTATTATTCTCTTGGTTTGGTGCAAAGATGATAGTATCAAATAGCATGACAACTGGAGAACTTATGAGTTTATTCACATATGCTGGTAATATTTTAATGAGTCTTATGATGATGTCAATGGTATTTGTTATGGTAACAATGGCAAAATCATCAGCAGAAAGAATTGTTGAAGTATTAGAAGAAGAAAGTGATTTAAAAAATCCTGAAAATCCTATATACGAAGTTAAAGATGGTTCTATAGATTTTAATAATGTTAACTTTAGTTATAGTAAAAAAGAAGATAATTTAAACTTAGAAAATATAAACTTAAATATAAACTCGGGCGAAACTGTTGGAATCATAGGTGGAACAGGAAGTGCAAAATCAACATTCGTACAACTTATTCCAAGACTTTATGATGTAACAAGTGGTTCATTAAAGATTGGTGGAGTAGATGTTAGAGATTATGATATTGAAACATTAAGAAATGAAGTTTCTATGGTTCTTCAAAAGAATGTACTTTTCTCAGGAACTATAAAAGAAAACCTAAGATGGGGTAATAAAGATGCAACTGATGAAGAAATTATAGAAGCATGTAATGCAGCACAAGCTAGTGAGTTTATAGAAAACTTCCCTGATAAATATGATACTTATATAGAACAAGGTGGTACAAATGTATCAGGTGGACAAAAGCAAAGATTATGTATTGCTAGAGCATTGCTTAAAAAACCAAAAATATTAATTTTAGATGATTCAACAAGTGCAGTAGATACAAAAACAGATGCATTAATTAGAAAATCATTTAAAGAATCAATTCCAGATACTACAAAGATAATTATTGCTCAACGTATTTCTTCAGTTGAGGATGCAGATAAGATAATAGTATTAAATGATGGTAAAATTGATGGAATTGGAACTCATGAAGAATTATTAAAAACAAATGAAATATACAAAGAAGTATATGAATGTCAAGTGAAAGGAGCTGGTGAAGATGAAGCCAAATAATGGACAAAGAGTAAAAGGCCATGGCCCAGGAGCACCAGGGAAAATGCCAGTTGGAAGAAAAAGCAAAAATCCAATGAAGACATTAAAAAGACTTTTAGGATATGTATTTAAGGAATATAAATTTCAATTTTTATTTGTTGTAATTTGTATATTAATTAGTTCACTTGCAACAGTTGCAAGTACATTATTCCTTAAAACTTTAATAGATGATTATATAACACCATTTTTAGGTCAATCAAATCCTAACTTTGGACCTTTATTAAAAACAATTGGAATGATGGCTATAATATATTATATAGGAACATTTTCAACTTATTTATATAATAGAATTATGATAGTTGTTGCTCAAGGAAGTCTTAAAAAAATAAGAGATGACATGTTTGAGCATATGGAAGGTTTACCAATAAAGTATTTTGATACTCATTCTCATGGAGAAATAATGAGTTTATATACTAATGATACAGATACATTAAGACAAATGATAAGTCAAAGCTTACCGCAATTAGTATCATCTGTAATAACAGTAGTTAGTGTATTTATATCAATGATAGTTTTAAGTCTACCTCTTACTTTAGTAGCTGTAGTAATGATATTTGTAATGTTTAGAGTTATAAAAGTAATTGGTGGGAAAAGTTCTCTTTACTTTGGAAAGCAACAAAAAGATTTAGGAAAAGTTAATGGATTTATCGAAGAAATGATGGAAGGACAAAAAGTTGTTAAGGTATTTTGTCATGAAGATGAGTCAAAAATTGATTTCGATAAATTAAATGATGATTTATGTGATAGTGCTTATAAAGCTAATACATTTGCAAATATCTTAATGCCTATTATGGGTAACTTAGGTTATATAAATTATGTTCTAACAGCAATTGTTGGTGGTATTTTAGCAATAGGAAGTATTGGTGGATTTACATTAGGTGCGCTTGCATCATTCTTACAACTTACAAGAAACTTAAATCAACCAATATCACAAATGTCACAACAATTTAATGCAGTTATTATGGCGCTTGCAGGAGCAGAAAGAATCTTTGAACTTTTAGATGAAAAACATGAAACTGATGATGGATATGTAACATTAGTTAATGCTAAAGTAAAAGATAATGGAGAATTAGAAGAAGTAAAAGAACGTACAGGAATATGGGCATGGAAACATCCTCATAGTGATGGTACAATAACTTACACAAGAATGCTTGGAGATATGGTATTTGATGATGTAGACTTTGGATATGATGATAAGAAGATAATTCTTCACAATATAAAACTATTTGCAAAGCCTGGTCAAAAAGTAGCTTTTGTTGGTGCTACTGGTGCAGGTAAAACAACAATAACTAATTTAATTAATAGATTCTATGATATTCAAGATGGTAAAATCAGATATGATGGAATCAACATTAATAAAATTAAAAAAGATGATTTAAGAAGATCACTAGGAATAGTTCTTCAAGATACACATCTATTTACAGGAACAATAGCAGATAACATTAGATATGGTAAGCTAGATGCAACTGATGAAGAAGTATTTGCAGCTGCTAAACTTGCTAATGCTGATACATTTATTAAGCATTTACCACAAGGATACGATACTATGATAACAGGTGATGGAGCTAATTTATCACAAGGACAAAGACAATTATTAGCAATTGCTAGAGCTGCCATTGCAGATCCTCCAGTATTAATATTAGATGAAGCTACTTCAAGTATAGATACAAGAACTGAAGCAATAGTTCAAGAAGGTATGGATAAACTTATGCATGGTAGAACAGTATTTGTTATTGCTCATAGACTTTCTACAGTTAAGAACTCAGATGTAATTATGGTTCTAGAACAAGGTAGAATAATAGAACGTGGAAATCACGATGATTTAATTGAGCAAAAAGGAAAATACTATCAACTTTATACAGGAGCTTTTGAGCTACAATAAATTTAAAATCTCAAGTATTTATTTACTTGGGATTTTTTTTTTATGTTTTAAAAAGTAAATATATTCAATATATAAATTAGTAAACTTACAAATTATATTGGAATATAGAGGAAAAAGATAAAATGTGTAGAATAATTATATATTATAGAATAACAATTAAGATAAAGGAGAAGAGATTTGAGTACCATAAGTTTAGGAAAAAGTGGAATAGTAGGAATATCCTACAGTGAGACAAGCCTATTAAAAAGTAATCTAATGAGAGCAAATGAAAGAAGAAATAGCGCATCTAACAATATAAATTCAGCAAAGGTAAAATTGCAGGTAAATGGAAGATCAGGTAGAATAAGAGTAGAAACAGATAATTTGCAAAGTTACTATAGTAGTTTAAAAAGTAATAACTCAAAAATAGAAAAAATAATAAGAGATATAGATTACATAGTAAGAAAATTTAAAGAAGTTGATAGTAGATGTGCAAGTAGAGTAAGAACAATAAGTAAAGGCTATAAAGTCCAATCTTTTATAAGTAAGATTGGAAATTCATTAATATCATTTGGAAACAAGGTTTTTAATGGAATAAGTAACTTTTTTAAAGATGGAATTAGCATTATAAAAAATATATACAATTCTTCAGTAAGCTGGACTAATAGTTATGGCTTTTATGGAAGTTTAGCATCAGGAAATTTTAATTCAGCAATGTATCCTGGATTAGCTATGGCTGGAATGGGAGTTGGAGCAGGGGTAACAACATTAGGACCTATAATTCCTGGAGGAGTAACAAATAACAATAAAGGAGTCGAAGAATATCTAAAAAAATCTTTCAATCAGCTATTGTTGGGTAACTTTACTAATGATGTTACAGCTTTAGGAACATTTGGACAAGTTGGATTAGGCTTACTGGGAGCCGATTTACCATTAGATATTAGAGATATAAGCGCTGATTTTATTAATTGGGAATGGTCATGGAAGCATGCAGGACAAACGGCACTTGATTTAGTAGCTTTATTACCAATAATTGGAGCAGTAAAATATGCGGATGAGGCATGGATAGGATTAAAGAATGGATTTAAAGTTATAAAAAATTCTGATATAATAAATAAAATAGGATCCCCATTACTTGATTCAGCTAAGGCAATAGGAGCATATATAAAGAAAGCTCCGGATTTAATTCAATATTTTAGAGGTGGAATTAAGAATATAGGAGATCAAATTGATAATATAGGATATAATATACGAAAAGTAATGGGATTTGAACCAGAGCTTGTAGCAGATGGAGTTAGAATAGGTGATATAAAGGACATAGGAAAATTAAATGATATTGATGCACCTCCTTTAAATGATATTCAAAAGAACTATAATAAAATTGTTAATGGTGGAGATGGTATAGAGGGGGTTAGTAACCCTAATAGAGTATTCAAAAATACGCAAGAGTTATTAAAAGAAACAACATGCTCTAATGAAAAGTTATATCAATATTTAAAGAGCAATGATGATTATTTTAAAACTAGTTATGCAGAGCAGTACTTGAGTACTGGAAAGTGGCCTGATAATATTCAAATTCCTAAAAGTTCAGATGTATTAACATCAAAAGGATCAATAGATTGGAGTCAGGTACCAGATAGTGGTTATGTTTTGGATAGTGGCGGGAAAGCTATCAAGGAGACATATTTTCATAAGAATGGAGAGATCATTGATAGATATGGACCATCGGATGGAACATTTATATCACCTGTGATTGATGGCAAACCGTATAGTTATGACAATAGGTCTTTACCATATATAGATGATTTGTCTAAGTATCATCAATATGAATTAACAGATGATTTGAGTAAATTAAGTGATTATATAAGAAATTTCACTGATAAAGAGCTAGTTCAAGATATTAATGATTTTATGGTATACAAAAAGATAAAATCATATGATGATTTAATATCATATAAAGGGGAAATAGCACCTGGCTTTGGTTCAATAGGTGGAGGAATACAATATCAACTACCGTTACCATTGGACATTTTAGAGGAGTTAGGATTTTTAAAAACTATTAAATAAGGAGAGAAAGTATATGACATTTAATGAAGCAATTAAAGTAATAGAAGATGAAGAATTAAATAGATATAAAAAGATAACATTTGATGGCAAGGATATAGAAGAAAATCAAATAGGTATTAGAGAAATAAAAGATGGGTGGCAGGTTTTTTGTACGAATGAAAGAGGCGGTATTGAAATAATAGAAACATATAAAATTAAAGAAGATGCGATTTCTCATATGATAGATGGATTAAGAGTCGAAAAAAGGTTTGCTGAAAGACGATTAAGAAAAATAAATAAACAATAAGTGGTTTAATATTAATAATAAACAATATTTGACTACAGAATTACTAATAATTTTGATACAAAAATATTTAAGTATTGTATAGAAGTATAAATGTATAATGTGTTATAAGTTTATCTAATAATCAATATATAATAATACGATGCATAAATTTAATAATGCAGTAAATTGTAACTAAAATAAAAACTAAATATATATTATAAAAATGATAAGAGTCAATGTTTCTAATCAAAGAAATATTGACTCTTTTTGTATTTAGAAAACTCGCGTTAGACGTTGGATTCTAAAGAGCTTATAGCTATGGTGGTAATAAAAAAACTCCTTGTGATATAATAAAAGGCGGTCTGGTAACTGAACTTTAATATCAGAAGGATGACATTCAAAATGAATGATGTACATAGTTTATCACATACAAAATGGAACTGCAAATACCATATTGTATTTGCGCATAAATATAGAAATAGAGAGTTTTGGTGTAGAGGATAATATGTTGATACAGTAGAAACAAATAAAAAAGTAATAGAAGAATATATAAAAAATAAAATCCAAGAAGATTTAACTTATGAACAAATGAGTTTAAAAGAATATATATACCCGTTTACGGGTGAGCCAGTAAAGAAAGGCAAGTAATAAGAACCCCTTTAGGGATAGACAGTGAATTTATGATGCGGTTGACAAACCGTTCAGCGTACGAGTAGCATAGCCAGTAACAGAGCCTTATAGGCGCAGAGCAAACAACCTGTTTGATGGGTGGTCCTGATTATGTCTTTTAATTGATTATAAAGATATAAATGATAATGATGTATAAGTTATGGTATTAAATTTATTTTTAATATTAAAAACTATAGAAGCACTTTAATAAACTAATATTAAAATTTATATGCTTATAAAATAAATTATTTAATCTATCAATCTATTAAATTAAAAATAAATTTAATAAAAAGTGAAATAAAATAAAATAAAATTTACAAAAACTTGAAATAATATTTCTGTAATGATATAATAATAACAAATTGTAAACGAAATCAAAGTTAATACAATACTAATATAAACTATATTTATTTCTTAATAAATACGAATTTTATAATATTTTAAAGCAAAAATATTATAAATTATAATAACCAATAAAGGGGGAGTTATGTGAAATAAAGATTTATAGTGAATTAAAATAAACATACAAGATAAAAACATTAAATAAAGATATTAAATAAAGATACCTATGATAAAGTGTTTTGGTAGTTTAGGCTACCTTTTTATATTATTATGCACAAAAGTTTATATTATAATATATGACTTCTTAAGGCTTGGCATGAAAGATTATTATACATTTTTTATTAAATACTAAGAAATGATATTAAATAGGGGGATAATTTCATGAATTTAAAGTTAAAAAGAAAACTTGGAATAATTACATGTGGATTTTTAATTTCATCAATATTATTTCAAGCTAAAGAGATAAAAACTGTAAATGCAAGTAGTAATGGACAAGTAAAATTAGGTATCGATAATTTAGATAAGAATTTAAGCATTTTTGAAGGGAAAAGGGTAGGATTAATAACAAACCCATCTGGTATGGATAGTAATTTTAAAAGTTCTATAGATGTATTATATGAAAAGACAAATCTAACAACCTTATTTGCTGCTGAGCATGGAATTAGAGGAAATGCACAAGCAGGGGATAATGTGGGAAATGAAGTTGATGAAGTTACTGGACTTCCAGTTCATAGTTTATATGGATCAACTAAAAAGCCAACTCCAGAAATGCTAGAAAATGTTGATATAGTAGCTTATGATATGCAAGATGTAGGAGCTAGATTTTACACATATATAAATACACTAGCTTATGCAATGGAAGCATGTGCAGAAAATAATAAAACATTTGTTGTATTTGATAGACCTAATCCAATTGGTGGAGAAGTACAAGGTAATTTACTTAATCCCGATTTTAGCTCCTTTGTTGGGATGTATCCTATAGTTCAAAGGTATGGAATGACAGTTGGAGAATATGCTAAGTTTATAAATGAAGAATTTAATATAAATTGTAAACTTGAAGTTGTTGAAATGGAAGGCTGGACTCGTGACATGTATTATGATGAAACAGGGCTAAATACATGGGTAATGCCATCTCCAAATATGCCTACTCTTACTACCTCAATAGTTTATACTGGAACTTGTGTTTTTGAAGGAACAAATGTTTCAGAAGGAAGAGGAACAACAAGACCTTTTGAATTAATTGGTGCACCTTGGATTGAACCAATGGATCTTAGTAATAAATTAAATTCTTTAGGATTACCAGGAGTAAAATTTAGAGCTGCATCATTTACTCCAACATTTTCAAAATATTCAGCATCAGATACTGCAAATTATCCAACAGGAAAGAATCAAGTTTGTGGTGGAGTTCAAGTATATGTAACTGATAGAGATAATTTTAATGCTGTTAAAACTGGATATGCAATGTTATATACAATTAGAGATATGTATCCAGATAAGTTCCAATACTTAAGTACTAATTTTATAGATAAGTTAACAGGTAACAGCTATGTAAGAGAGGGGAAATATACGTTAGAAGAACTATTTGCAATAGTAGATAAGGAGTCTAATGAATTTAAAGCTAAAACAGAAAAATATTATATTTACCAAGAGTCAAATAGTGGTGGAGAAAATGTAAGTAATATTAAACTTGGTATAGATAATATAGAAGAAAGCTTAGATATATTTAAAGATAAAAAAGTAGGACTTATAACAAATCCATCTGGTATGGATAGTAATTTTAAAAGTTCTATAGATGTATTATACGAAAAAACTAATTTGACAACATTATTTGCTGCTGAACATGGAATTAGAGGATATGCACAAGCTGGAGATAGTGTTGGAAATGAAGTAGATAATATTACTGGACTTCCAGTTCATAGTTTGTATGGATCAACTAAAAAGCCAACTCCAGAAATGCTTGAAAACGTTGATATAGTAGCTTATGATATGCAAGATGTAGGAGCTAGATTCTACACATATATAAATACACTAGCTTATGCAATGGAAGCATGTGCAGAAAATAATAAAACATTTGTTGTATTTGATAGACCTAATCCTATATCAAGTGAAGTACAAGGAAATATACTTGATCCTGAATTTAGTTCATTTGTTGGAATGTATCCTATAGTTCAAAGATATGGATTAACTGTTGGTGAATATGCTCAATATATTAATGATAAATTTAATATTAATTGTGATTTAAAAGTAGTTAAAATGAGTGGATGGTCACAAGAAATGTATTATGATGAAACAGGATTAGATACATGGGTAATGCCTTCACCCAATATGCCAACTTTAGATACAGCAATAGTATATACAGCAACTTGTGTTTTTGAAGGAACGAATTTATCAGAAGGAAGAGGAACAACAAGACCGTTCGAACTAATAGGTGCTCCATGGATAAATCCAATAAATTTAGCTAATGAACTTAACTCTCTAGGGTTACCAGGAGTAAAATTTAGAGCAGCTTCATTTACGCCACAGATATCAAAGTATTCAGCATCAGATACTGCAAATTATCCAACTGGGAAAAATCAAGTTTGTGGTGGAGTTCAAGTATATGTAACAGATAGGGATAGCTTTAATTCAGTTAAGACAGGCTATGCTATGTTATATACAGTTAGAGATATGTATCCAGATAAGTTCCAATATTTAAGCACTAATTTTATTGACAAGCTAACAGGAAATAGTTATGTAAGAGAGGGAAAATATACATTAGAAGAATTATTTGCAATAGTAGATAAAGAATCTAGTGAATTTAAATCTGATATAGAAAAATATAGAATATACGTACCAGCATCAACTATTAATAATGTTCCTATCATAACTGCAAATGATAAAACATTAAAATTAAATGAAAACTTTGATCCATTAAAAGATGTAACAGCTTATGATGAAGAGGATGGAGATTTAACATCATCTATAAAAGTTGTAGAGAATACTGTAGATACTAGTAAGGCTGGAGAATATGCAGTGAACTACAGTGTTTCTGATAGTAATGGTGCTAGTACTTCTAAAAAAATAAATGTTACAGTTAAAGAAGATAATAGCACATCTAAACCAGATGATAACAATAATAAGCCAGAAGAACCATCAAAACCAGATGATAATAATAAGCCTGGAGAATCTACTAAACCAAATGATAATAATGGTGAACCAAATAATAACTCAGGAAGTTTGCCTCAAACTGGTAGTACTGTGAATAGTTCGTTATTATTAATAGTTATATCTTTATTTATGATATATATGGGAAAAGGATTTTTAGAAGATAAGTCTAAGAAAGCAGTAGATAAAAAGTAAATTTATGATGTTAATAATAATAAGATCTTTTATAAAACTAAATATTTAGCAGAGTTATATTAAATAAAAAGCTATAATCATAAAAGAATTAAAATTCATTTATTGATTATAGCTTTTTTATTTCTTTAGTATTTTCAATTTATTTTTGTAATAGAAATACTCGTAAATGATAATAAAAATTAAAAAGTGAAATTAATGTTATTCATACTAAATTCTAAATTGTGTTATAATTACCAAAAGAAGTATAATTAATATAGGTTTAAAAAGACATAAACACACAAATAAAATTTTAAAAAATATAGGTGTATAAATTATTAAGGGGGAGTGTATATGGAGATACTAGCTGTTGTAATTATTTTAATTCAACTAGCTATACCAGTGGCTTTAATAATATTTATAGTAAGAATATTGATAATTCAAAAAAGACTTAAAAATGAAGTTGAAAATTTAAATATACAATTAAAAGAAATAATTGATAAAAAAAGTGAGGAGCAAAAATAGAATATTAGACAAGCAGGAGGACGATAATGGATATAAAAATAAGAATGGCTAGCGAAAATGATGTAGAAGAAATATTAAGAATATATGCACCATATGTAAAGAATACAATAATAACTTTTGAATATGAAGTACCAACAGTTGATGAATTTAAAAAGCGTATTAGAAAAATATCTAAAGATTATCCTTATTTAGTTTGTACTTTAGATGAAAAAATAATTGGATATGCTTATTCTTATAAACATAAAGAAAGAGCTGCGTATCAATGGAATGTTGAATTATCTGTTTATATTGATAATGCATATCTACGTTATGGACTTGGAAAAGCTTTTTATACAGCTTTAATTGAAATATCTAAACTTCAAAATATAAAAAATATTTATGGTGTAGTTACTTCTAATAATATGAATAGTGAAAAGTTACATGAGTATTTTGGATTTAAGAAGCTAGGAATTTATCATAATACAGGATATAAATTTGATAAGTGGCATGATGTTACTTGGTTTGAAAAGAGTATTAATGAAGAGTATTGTGAACCAAAACCTTTAAAATCAATTAAAGATGTTGACAATGGTTTAGTTAATGAGATTATAGATAAGTGTTACAATCTTATAAAGTTATAAAGACATCTTAAATATACTAAAAGAAAGTTTATTTATTATTAGTTTAATATTCTTTATTAATAATAAATAAGAGTATTTTCAAATAATTTATATATTTATATATTTATAATGGGAAAGGTTAGGGGACTTTTTATTGAAAGCTAAGCATGGGAAAATGAAAGCTACATATTTATTTTAAGAGGTTATAGTATGAAAGAAAGATTATATATGTCACATTGTATATTTCCAACGCCAGATATTAAAAGGACGGCAACTTATTATAAAGAAGTATTAGGGTTTAGAGTTGAAGAATATCTTGATGTAAAGGAGCCACATATTTGTTTGTATCGTGATTTTACTGAAATTATTTTAACAAAATCAAATGGACAAGAAGTAGTTCCAAATAGAAAGCTATACGGATATGGTTATGATGCATATTTTATAACAGGTAGTCAAGAAATTTTACAAGAGGAATTAGAATATTCAGGAGCTAAAATTGTTCGAAAGTTATCACATACTGATTACAATAATATGGAATTTGTTATTGAGGATATTGATGGTAGATGGATAGGATTTGGAAGAAAAGAATTATAAATACACTAAGGGAGATATACTTATGAAAATTAAATTACAGGACTTTATAAAAGTTCTGAATGAAAATGTATTAGAAAATAATACTTGCATTGAAATGAATTTTTGTATAGATGATGATTTAGAATATGAAGACTGTTGGTTAGGTAAAATGGCTGATAAGGATAATAATAAAGAAATTTATTGGTATGGACTAGTTGATGATGGATCACAGGCTTATTCTTATGATTGCTTAGAGGATCTTTTAAGTGCAAAAGTATTTAAGGGTAATAATATACGTGATATATGGGGAAAAATTAATTGGTTCTCATTAAATGGGTATGATGTTAAGGGATGATAAGATATATATGAAATCTTAATGAAAAATGGAAAAGAAGTGATTGAAAAAGGCTCTGAATAGCACATAAACTGTGACAATATATTAAATAAAGTTTATGTTTAATTAAAGCAATAATTGAAAGAGATAAAATAAAGTATAGGGTGATAATATGCGTTCAGAAAAAGAAATGTTTGATTTAATAATAAATACAGCAAAAGATGATGAAAGAATTAGGGGTGTTATTTTAAATGGCTCAAGAGCAAATCCAAATGTGAAAAAAGATATTTTTCAGGATTATGATATCTTATATGTTGTTGAGGAAACAAAGTCATTTCGTGATGATAAAGATTGGATTAATAGATTTGGCGAGCAATTATATATGCAATACCCAGAAGAAAATACTTCATATCCATCAGATATAGAAAATAATTATGGATGGCTTATTCAATTTACTGATGGAAATCGTTTGGATTTACATGTTTGCAGATTAGAATATTCTTTAAAAGCTATTTCAGAAGATAAACTTTGCAAAGTATTACTTGATAAGGATAAATATTTACTTAATATACAGGAATCAACTGATAAGGATTATTGGGTAAAAAGACCCACAGCAAAAGAGTTTTTAGATACATGTAATGAATATTGGTGGTGCTTAAATAATGTTGCAAAAGGGTTATGGAGAGAAGAGATACCTTATGTAATGGATATGTTAAATTATAATGTTCGTCCAATGCTAGTAAGATTACTTGAGTGGAAAATAGGGCTTGCGACAAGCTTTACTGTTAGTGTTGGAAAGTCAGGAAAATACATGTATAAGTGGTTAGATCAAGAGGAGTGGAATACATTTTTAAAAACATATCCTTCTGGAAAAGTAAAAGAAATTTGGGAATCAGTATTTACTATGTGTAATTTATTTGATGATATTGCTAATGAGATAGCACCTAAAATAAATGTTACATATAATCAGTTAGAAGCAAATAATAGTTTGAAGTTTTTAAAAGATGTAAATTTATTACCAAAGGATGCAAAAGAAATATATTAGTAAATTATAATATATGGTGGGATGAGAGGTTGTATGGAGGAGAAAGAAAAACTATATTTAAAATTACAAATTAGGGCTTACTACATATAAGAAAGCAGTAAGCCTATAAGTATAATAATTAAATTAAATGTTTTTAATATTTTTTAATGAGCTAACAAGTACATCAACACATTCTTGAATGTAATTGTCATCAGATTTATCAGTTCCTATTTCTACTTGTAATGAGTTGTTAGATAATTCTTGATTAAGCTTTAAATATTCAGAAGTAACATCATAATAATATATTGATGCTTTTACTTTAGTAGATTTTGAAATTTCATTTATTAATTGTTCTGCAAATTTATTATTTTCTTCAAAATGTTGATTATCTTTTGCAAGGATAAAAGTAATCATTTCAGGATCAGATTCAAAAGAATCACTATTGCTCCTATGAATATCTAGAAGTATTGTATTTTCATATCCAGGCACATTTTCTGTTATAGAATCATGTGAAACCTGATATGATTTTATATATTCTATATTTGGTTTGGAGCTAATAAAATTACTGTTTAAGCCTTCAGTATTAAGTTCATGATTGATTAAAGCACCTAAATCAGTTACTTTAGCACCAAATTCATATTCTTCATCCGGATGACTATTGTATATAACGATATCAGATGAAAGAGGAATAGTAGAATTTGAATTATCTATAGTTATATCTTTAATAGTATCTAATAGTGATATGTTTGATGAATCATTAATTGTATCAGTGGATTTAGTTATTTCTGAGTTGTCTATTTTATTTGAATCTGATAACGTATTTTGTTTTCTTAAATATACATATCCTAATGTTGTACATATAGTTAAAAATATAATTGATACAATAATATTTTTATGGATTTTCTTCAATAAAATACACCTCCTTTCTTTAAAGGTATATTAAATGAATATTTATATTATGATAAGCAAATTGAAAGTGATCAATAGTTTTACTAAGCTTTTATAAAATATTAATAATTAGGTTAAATAGTTTTATGAAGTATATAGAGGTGAGTAAATGAAAGTTAAAAATAATAAGGTCTTAAGAAAATTGATTATTTTGATATTTGTAATATTTATAATATCTAGTTACACTTATGAAAAAATAACAATTGATGTTCCAATTAACTTACCAAAAGTAACTATAAAGTATAGTGGTAAAGAGATTCTTACAAGTCCTGGCGAATATGCATGGTTAAAGAGCTTTTCAAAAGGACAACCTAAAACAGGAAATAGTTATTTAGCAGGTCCATCATATGATGTTGGAGTGATGGTTGAAAGTTTTTCAGCAAAATCTAATAGTGATATTAAAGTAATATTTAAATCAGCTCCTCCTGAAATAATTTTAAGAAGGTGGACTGTAGGGGATTCAGTAAATGAGGTTACTAAAAAATTTGATTCTTTAAAAAAGATAAATAATATAACATTGCCAGAAGAAAAGGGCGAATATATTTATGAAGTTCAAGGATATTGGAGTAATACAAATTTTACTTCCACAGTGTTTAGAGTATTGATTGAGTGATTTCATCATCTCTAAAAATAAATTCTAAAAAATTGCAAAAAATGAATAATAAATACCATTTATATATTATGAAAATAAATAATCATTTAATGGAGGGATTTTATATGTTTGGAAAAGATAAAAAAGAAAAGAGGTTCGTCATTAAAGAAGAGCAATCATTAGGATTTGGAGCAATATATATTGTTGTTGATAATCATACAGGGGTTAATTATTTAATGACTGTTGGAACAGGGCAAAATGGAGTTACACCACTATTGGATTCTGATGGTAAGGTGATAATTGATAGATAAATTCCAATTTATTAAAGAAAAATTGATAAAGAAGATGAGGTTAAAAAATGGATAATAAGTTATTAGAATGGGCTATCGAATTACAAAGTATTGCACAAGGCGGTTTATACTATTGTAAAGACAAGTTTGATATAGAACGCTTTGAAAGAATTAGAGAAATTTCAGCAGAAATGATAAGTTTACAATCAGATATACCTTTAGAAAAAGTAAAGGACTTGTTTTGTAATGAAATTGGATATCAAACCCCTAAATTAGATACAAGGGCAGCAGTATTTAAGGATAATAAAATTTTATTGGTTCAAGAAAACAATGGTACTTGGTCATTGCCAGGTGGTTGGGTAGATGTAGATTTATCAGTAAAGGAAAATACAATAAAAGAAGTAAAAGAAGAGGCAGGTTTAAATGTTGCAGCAGATATGATAATTGCTGTTCAAGATAGAGAAAAGCATAATTTACCTGTATATGCTTATAAAGTTTGTAAAGTTTTTGTGTTATGTTCTTTAATAGGTGGAAAATTCCAGGAAAATATAGAAACAATAAAAAGTGATTATTTTTCATTAGATAACTTACCATTATTAGCAACAGAAAAAAATAACGAAGAGCAAATCAAAATGTGTTTTGAAGCATACCAAAGCACAAATTGGAAAACATTATTTGACTAGGTTCTATTTAACTAAATTTAATACGATTATGGGGGAATAGACATGTTTAAAGAAATAAGAAGAAAAGATAGAAAAATAGAAATTTCAGAAGCAATAGACATATTAGAAATCTGTGAATATGGGGTTTTATCTACAGTAAATGAAAATGGATATCCATATGGAGTTCCATTAAGTTATGTTTATGCAAATGATTCAATATATTTTCATAGTGCAGTAGAAGGACATAAATTAGAAAATATAAAAGATAATGATAAAGTATCCTTTTGTGTAGTTGGAAAAACTGATGTATTATCAGATAAATTTAGTACTAAATATGAAAGTGTAATAATATTTGGAAGAGCAAAAGAAGTTTTTGAGGATGAAAAGAAGGAAGCTCTTTTAGAATTAATAAAAAAATATTCAGTAGATTATATGGAAAAGGGTAAAGCATACATTGAAAATGCAAGTTTGAGAACTAAAGTTATAAAGGTAAGTATAGATCATATATCTGGAAAGGCAAGAAGATAATTTAATAATTAAAAATGATGAATCAAATATTAATATAAAAATGAGGAGAATTATCATGCAAAAATACAGTGATTTAATTATGGGGTTAATTAGTGGAATAGTACTGATGTTTCTAAATAACAATATAGTGAGTACAACACTAATTTCTATTTTTACTCTTTTTAACCCAATAAATTCTAATAAATTCTAATAAGATAAGTATCTTTTTATTTACTTGGCCATTAAGAATAATAACTTTATTATCTTTTATAGGAATATTAATAACGTTAACCTACACTTTCCTTATATTAAAGAAACTTTTAATAAAAAATAAATGAAAATGACCTATTTTTAATTTATAAGTATTTAAAGTCAATATGAGAATCTAAGGGAATTAAGAAGATATTATTCAAGAAGATTTTATTAAAGTGTATCAAAATGTAGATATATTAATAGACAGAAATGTTAAGGTATGGACCTTTAAAGTTGCCATTAATAAATTTTATATATTATATAAAATAAATAAGAGTAATATTAATGTTTCAGATAAACTGTCAAATAATATTAAAAGCAACTTTGAAATAATCATTATGAAAGGGAACTTAAATATTAAGGCGCAATTTAAATATAATGAATAATTTGAATATATTGCGAAGCAATTAAGAGGATTTGTTATTTGATAATTGAAGAGTAGGGTATTTACAAAATATATTATAATTAACTCGGAAATGTATTATATTGAGAGTTAATTATATGTGAGTAAAGAATTTATGAGTAATGAAAAAAATGTGATTAAGGCTTTTATATTGTCAGCTGTTATTGTTATTGTATTTCTTATTTTATTCGAACTGTTAGGGTTTCAAGAGGAACAAATGGGTATTGTAGTTGCTACAATAATCGTTTTTACTATGATAATTTGTACATATTCTATTATTGACGAAATAAGAAAGATTAAAGATACAAAGAAATAATATCAATATATTACAAAAATAAAATTATTTGATAATATGCTAAGATAACTAACACATTCTTTGATTCATCCCATTTTTTTATAAGAAAGTTATAGAATTTATAAATAATAATAGTTAGAAAGTGTTAATCTAAAACTTAAAATTATATTTAAATAAACGAATGTACTCAGTTAATGCTTAATTATTAGAAGTGTATAAATAATGAGGTGATAATATAAAAAGACTAATTTTAAAAGTATTTTATATTATAATAGTTTTATCAATTTTTATGGGGTTTAGATCATTATAGCAGAAAACTTATTAATAAAATGTACTTATAAATCTATGGATAATGAACATGAATTTGAGTTGATTTCACTTTGATAGGATATAATTTTGGACATGGCCAAGATAAGTATGTTGATGATGGAGATACATATACTTATGTATTTGATAAAGATATAGATAGTTCTGATTTATAATAAAGATGGATATTTAATAATTTAATTTAAAATATCCACAAATTATGGACATTTTTAAGGAAACATATAGATTTCCTTAAAAATGTACTAATATTATAGTATTATTAGTTGCTTATTTAAATTTCTTTGTAAATTATCTATTAAACCATTCATTAGTTTGTGGATGAGTATAATGAGGTGTAAATTCCATAATACGATATTCTTGGGAACCAGCAATCTTAAGTGGATCAGAATTTAAATAAGCTTCTACTTCCTCAAGTGAGTTTGCTTTAATAATTAAAATTCCGCCACTCATATCTTCTTTAAGTCCTGATATTAGAGTTACGCCTTTTTCTATTGCTTTTTTAGAATGAGCTATATGTTCGTTCATAACACTTTCATCTATTTCAACAGAATTGTTTAATTTACCTTCAATAATAAAATATTTCATTTTTATTATCCTCCTTTATATAAAATATATTATGTATATT
>OGSJ01000620.1_pt1 | contig 18996 bp, 25 predicted proteins | sample 1573851 | NCBI WGS metagenome assembly OGSJ01 (sample SAMN03295846, study PRJEB24534) | human gut metagenome | isolation source: fecal sample 6 from infant 6 | host: Homo sapiens | place: USA: Pittsburgh, PA | collected 2014-07 | reverse complement strand
CAGGGCCTGGGGGATGGCATTTTTGGTAAGTGCGGTGGCATCAGATGCGGTGGAATTGTGAGAGGAGAATAAATCATGGACATTAACGATTTGCGACAAGAGAACTCAAGAAAAATTGTAGAAAAAGTTATTAAAAGTTTAAAGCTTGACGAGGATAGCGGCGCAGGTATAACGGAGGAATTCGTCTTTTGCTTTGGAAAAGACGATGACCATATTCGGATAATTGTAAATGCGTCGCCCTTGACACTATTGGATATCATGGGCAAGTTTTTTGAAACTCTCAAAAATAAATCACCGATGGCCGCTCACTTGGCCGAAGGCATTCTTAAGGGAGCGTTTTCGCAAAAAAATTAAAAAGAGCGCCCTTACGAGCGGGCACTCGCAAAGGGCGCAAAGGAAAAACATCCGCTTTTAGTATATCACAAATGTGAGAAAAGGAGTAATCATGAGTGTAAAAATTAATTCCATTCAGCTTGAAAATATTAAACGGGTTAAAGCCGTACAGCTGGAACCGTCTGAAGCGGGATTGACCATTATTGGTGGTAATAATCGCCAAGGAAAAACGAGTGTCTTAGACGCCATTGTGTGGGCGTTGGGAGGTAATCGTTATAAGCCAAGTGAACCGCATAGAGAAGGATCGGTTTTAGATCCCTCCATAAAACTGGTTTTATCAAACGGTTTACGTGTAGAACGCAGCGGAAAGAATGGTGCTCTAAAAGTCACTGATCCCAATGGCAATAAGGCCGGACAGCAACTTTTAGATGGCTTCATTGCAGAATTGGCTTTAGACTTGCCTAAATTTATGGCTGCCAGCAATAAAGATAAGGCAGAAACATTGCTGAATATTATAGGGGTTGGGCCGCAGCTGCACACGTTGGACCGTAAAGAGCAGGAGCTTTACAACAAGCGGCACAGTATTGGCCAAATTGCTGATCAGAAGAAAAAATGGGCTGCTGAACAGCCTTACTATGAAGATGCCCCGGAAACCCTTATTTCAGCCGGAGAGCTTATTAAGCAGCAGCAGGAAATTCTTTTGCGCAATCAAAAAAACAAAGAGCTACGAGATGAAAAAGCAGCCCTAGAGAACCAAGTGCAGCGATTACAGCAACAGACTTCCGCTATTGCTCAGCAAATTGCTGATTTACAAGAAAAACACAGGACGCTGCTCATTGAAACAGAAGAAATTTTGATCAAGCTGGATACGGCAACTAAAACAGTTGAGGAGTTACAGGACGAAAGCACGGCTGAGCTTGAAGCGTCAATTCAGAACGTCGATGCCATTAATATTAAGGTGCGCGCTAATTTAGATAAGGTTCGCGCTGAAGAAGAAGCGGAACAGTATCAAACTCAATACAGTGCCCTGACCGAAGAAATTGAATCGGTACGTAAGGACCGAATGGCTTTATTAGATGGTGCCAATTTACCGCTTTCCGGTTTATCCATTCAAGATGGTGAGTTGACCTATCAAGGATATAAGTGGGATGCCATGAGCGGAGCTGATCAGTTGATTGTAGCAACGGCTATTGTGCGTCAATTAACGCCTGATTGCGGCTTTGTCTTAATGGATAAGCTTGAGCAGATGGACCGCCTTACATTGGAAAAGTTTGGTGAATGGCTTGAGCAAGAAGGCCTGCAAGTTATTGCAACCCGCGTATCTACAGGAGAAGAGTGCACCATCATTATTGAAGACGGCTATATTATTGAGCAACAAACACCACCTGCGCATGCAGGTATGCAACCCGCACAGACGGCTTGGAAAGCAGGTGAATTTTAATGTTTACAATTACAAGCGGTGTTATTAGGCGGGCGCAAAAGGTGGTTATTTATGGTCCGGAAGGCATCGGGAAAACGACGCTGGCCAGCAAATTTCCTAACCCTATCTTTATAGACACAGAGGGCGGTTCGGCTCAGCTGAATGTAGCCCGCCTACCTCAACCAACCAGTTGGCAGATGTTGCTTCAAGAAGTGGAGTACATTAGTGCAAATCCCTTATGTGAAACGCTGGTTATTGATACTGCAGATTGGGCGGAAAAACTTTGTATGCAACAGATTTGCGCCAAACATCAGGTGGATGGCATTGAAGGCATTGGCTACGGAAGAGGATACACCTACCTGGAAGAAGAGTTTGGACGATTTTTAAATCGCTTAAGTGATCTTATTGATCACGGCATTAACGTTGTGATTACGGCCCACTCATTTATTCGTAAGTTTGAACAGCCAGATGAAATGGGCGCTTATGACCGCTGGGAACTTAAACTGCAAAAGAAGACAGCCCCACTCTTAAAAGAATGGGCGGATATGCTCCTTTTTTGCAACTATGAAACAATCGTCGTCAACGTAGATAACCAAGGTGCTCGCAAGGGCAAGAATAAAGCCCAGGGCGGCAAGCGGGTTATGTATACCAGCCATACGCCAACTTGGGATGCTAAAAACAGGCATGGATTACCGCCTAAGCTGGATATGGACTATGGCAAAATTGAGCATATCTTTGCTGATACAAGCAGCATTATGCAGGCGGCCCAAGGCGCAGCAAAGACGCCTGAACAAGGTGCATCGCCATCATCTATGGAAGGGCCGGAGCCGATCTCCGCACCTACGCCGGAGGTCTCCGTTGCGCCCCCTGCTGATATTGCACAAAGCCCTCCCCGTCAGTTATCCCCAAAACAAGAGGTTCCGGGGACAGAAATCACAGATCCTGACGTCATTGCTACTGCAGAAGCGTTGTTTCCACCGGATTTAGATGTTAGACATGAGGGGTTATTGGACCTTATGCTTGCCAACGATGTCAGCGAAAGTGAGATTCGCAAGGTGGTTGGTGCCAAAGGTTATTACCCCGTTGATACGCCAATAAATATGTACGATGACGGATTTATTGAAGCTGTGCTGATACAAGCATGGCCGGCCGTATACCAAATGATTGAAGAGACCAGAAAGGCAGGAAAATAATGAGCTACGATAACAACTTTAACCCCGCTGCAGACCTGGGTCAGGCCTTGGACTGGGAAGGCTATATTGAAAAAGATGATTCTTTTGTTTTATTACCGGAAGGGATTTACGACTTTAAGGTTTTGAGCCTAGAACGTGGTTACTTTAACGGTAGCGAAAAGATGCCCCCCTGCCCGCGGGCTACAGTTCAAATCCAGGTAACAGATCCTACCAGCAAAACACCCGTAGAACTTAATGAAAGCCTCTTACTTAATACTAAAATGGAGTGGAAACTGTCTCAGTTCTTTACGTCCATCGGGCAGAAAAAACCGGGCGAACGGGTTCAAATGAACTGGCAAGCTGTCCCGGGTGCCACCGGGAAGGCTGAAATCCACCAGCGGGAATATACCAATCAAAATGGTGAAAAAAGAACCACAAATGCAGTGAAAAACTTTCTGCCTGCCCTGGAACCTATTCAGCAGGGCCCCATTCAAGGACAGGCGGTTGCTCCACAAGGGCAGGCTTACCAACAACCAGCGGCGAAAATGCAGCAAGCAACAAGACCGGTCCAGCAGCAAATGACCAATTACACCCCCGGCAGTTTTTAGAAAGTGTAAGGCTTAGAAGAAGGAAGGATGATCAAGCATGGAATTACGGCCATATCAAAGAGAGGCCCATGACGCCATCCTGGACAAGTGGGCAAGCGGTGAGCAGCGCCTGCTTTTGGTATTGCCGACCGGCACCGGGAAAACCATTGTTTTTTCTAAGGTGGTAGAATCGTGTGTTCGTGCCGGTCATCGTGTGCTTATATTGGCACACCGGGGGGAGCTCCTTAGTCAAGCTGCTGACAAGATAAAGGCATCCACAGGGCTTATGTGCTCTGTGGAAAAGGCTCAGGAATCCAGCTTGGATAGTTTTTACCGAGTTACAGTAGGATCTGTGCAGACCCTCATGAGGGAAAAGCGGCTAAAGCAATTTGCAGCCGATCACTTTGATACCATTATCATTGACGAGGCGCACCATGCTGTATCAGACAGCTATAAAAGAATACTCGATTATTTTGACCAGGCCCGGGTTTTGGGGGTTACGGCTACCCCAGACCGGGGAGATATGCGTAATCTGGGGACAATATTTGATTCGTTAGCCTATGAGTACAGCCTACCAAAGGCCATAAAAGAGGGCTACCTGGTACCCATTAAGGCCATGACCATTCCCTTGCAGATTGACCTGTCGGCTGTCCGTCAACAGGCCGGAGACTTTTCTGCCGGAGATGTGGGGACGGCGCTAGACCCTTATTTGGAAGGCATCGCAGAGGAAATGGTCAAGTACTGCATGGACCGAAAAACAGTGGTCTTCCTACCCCTTATTGCAACCAGTCAAAAGTTCTGCCAGCTACTAAAGAGTAAGGGCTTTGCCGCCGCAGAGGTTAATGGCGAAAGTGTGGATCGGGCAGATATTTTGACGGCTTTTGATCGGGGCGACTACAATGTCCTTTGCAATTCGATGTTATTAACTGAGGGCTGGGACTGCCCCAGTGTTGATTGTGTGGTGGTTTTAAGGCCGACTAAGGTGAGAAGCTTATATAGCCAAATGGTAGGCAGGGGGACGCGATTATATCCGGATAAGGATCATTTGCTTCTCCTGGATTTTTTATGGCATACGGAAAATCATGAGTTATGCCACCCGGCCCACCTAATTACATCCTCATCGGAAGTGGCTGAAAAAATGACGGAGAATATTGCTGCAGCTGAGGCGCCTATGGACCTTGAAGCAGCAGAAGAAACAGCCCGCCAAGATGTTATCGCAGACAGGGAGGCGGCTTTGGCAGAGAAGCTAAAAGAAATGAAAAGACGCAAGCGTAAATTGGTGGATCCGCTTCAGTTTGAAATGTCTATTCAGGCTGAGGACTTGGCCAATTATGTTCCGTCCTTTGGCTGGGAAGGGAAACCGCCTACGATGAAGCAACTCCAATCCCTGGAGAAGTTCGGCATATTCCCGGACGATGTGGACAGCGCTGGCAAGGCAAGTGTCTTGCTGGACCGGCTACACGCCCGGCGAGAGGCAGGCTTGGCTACACCTAAGCAGATACGGCTACTGGAAAGTCGTGGTTTTCAGCATGTCGGGACATGGGCGATGGCAGATGCAACCCGCCTTATTGGACAAATTGCCGAATCCGGTTGGAGAGTGCCCACCGGGATTAACCCGGCTACCTATCAGCCGCAAGAGCAGCGGGTAAGGCAAGCCGTAAACAGCTAAGGGGCAGGCTATGAGAGAGTACAACACAGACCTATTAGAAATATTGAGGTACATCAATCCGTCTTTATTAAACTACCAGGAATGGGTTAGCGTGGGGATGGCCCTTAACCATGAAGGCTACGACGCCCAAGTATGGGAAACCTGGTCCCAAAGAGATGTTGCTCGTTATCACACTGGAGAATGCCAAAGAAAGTGGAAAACATTTCACGGCGGAGGAAGTGATCCGGTAACGGCAGCAACCATTATCCAATTGGCCAAAGACCAAGGTTGGCATCCTGCATCGATAGATGATGGGCCGATTTTAGCTCTGGATTGGGATGCCTATGTAGGGGATAAAGATGATCTAAAAATAGTAGATACGGCCTGGATCGAGGGTGAGGAGCTTCGGGGACCAAGCTCCTGGCACCCAGCTCAAGAGCTCATCCGGTACCTGGAGGCCCTATTCGATTCTACCGAAACGGTGGGCTATGTGACGGACTCTTGGGAAAAAGATGGCCGTTTTATGCCAACCAAGGGGGTGTGGTCACGGACAGCCGGTGAGTTAATTGAGGCACTTTCCAGGTGCAATGATGATCTTGGCGCTGTTTTAGGAGACTATAAGCCACAAGTAGGGGCTTGGATTCGGTTCAACCCGCTGGACGGGAAGGGCTGCAAGAATGAAAATGTAACGGATTATCGCTATGCCTTAGTTGAATCAGACACGATGGACCTTGAAACCCAGAATGCGATTATTAGAAAGCTGGAGCTGCCGGTGGCCTGTTTGGTTTATTCCGGTAAGAAGTCTCTGCATGCGATCGTCAGGATTGAAGCGGAAAATTATACCGAATATCGTAAACGAGTGAACTACCTATATGAGGTGTGCGAAAAAAACGGTCTAAAGATAGATACACAAAACAGGAACCCTAGCCGGCTGAGCCGGATGCCAGGCGTTATTCGGGGGGAACGAAAGCAGTACCTAGTTGATACCAATATCGGGCAAAAATCCTGGAAAGACTGGTATGAATGGATTGAAAGTATTAACGACAATCTACCTGAGCCGGAAAGCTTGGCAGACTTTTACCATAACTTACCTGAATTGTCTCCACCGCTTATTTCAGGTGTCCTTCGACAAGGCCATAAAATGCTTTTAGCCGGCCCTTCAAAGGCGGGAAAGTCTTTTGCTTTAATCGAACTATGTATTGCCATCGCTGAAGGCAAAAAATGGCTGGAATGGCAGTGTGCCAGGGGCCGGGTGATGTATGTCAACTTGGAGCTTGACCGGGCTTCTTGTTTACACCGGTTTCGAGATGTATATGAGGCGATGGGGCTTGTTCCTAACCACTTAGAGGCCATAGATATTTGGAACTTGCGGGGAAAATCTGTCCCCATGGACCAGCTGGCGCCAAAGCTTATTAGAAGGGCCAAGAAGAAGGGTTATGCAGCCATCATCATTGACCCAATCTATAAAATTATTACTGGAGATGAAAACTCTGCCGATCAGATGGCTCATTTCTGCAATCAGTTTGATAAGGTCTGCACGGAGCTGGGCAGTGCTGTTATTTACTGTCACCACCACAGTAAGGGTTACCAGGGTGGTAAACGGTCTATGGACAGGGCCAGTGGGTCGGGGGTATTTGCCCGGGACCCTGACGCTCTTTTGGATTTAACAGAATTGGCTGTGCCGGAGGCAACCATTAAGGCGGTATTTGGTGACCAGGTTCATGCGACGGCTTGGCGGATAGAAGGTACCCTTAGAGAGTTTGAACGTTTCGCTCCGGCGGATTTTTGGTTTACTTATCCGGTCCACCAGATGGACACGACGGGGGTATTAAAAGAGCTTTCGCCGGAAGTGAATGACGGAAGATCCTCTCACGCCGGCAGGCCCGGGAAGAGTAAAGAGGACAGAAAAAGAGAACGAATGGAAGCACTGGATACGGCTTATGAAGCGCTAAAATTACAAGATGTTGTCACTATAAAAGACCTGGCCGGCTATATGGGCGTATCAGATAAGACAGTGAAAAATAGAGTAAAGGAAAGTAAGAAGTATTCAATTGAATATAAGGAGGATGGCAAAGGGTGCATTGCAAAGTTGTAGAATGAAACACATGACCCCTGGAAAAATACGGAAAAGAATTTTTCTTCCAGGGTGGAAAGTGGAAAATAATAACTTCTTCTAATATTTATATATTTGTTTGAGTAAAGATAAGCTCGAATTAAGTGGTTTTAACACTCATTTGGATAGTTGAAACATGTCGTTTTCCGTGATTTTCCACCCTGGAAAAAACGCTACTCTTACCAGAGTAGCTTTGACGGCTCTGTCTCGCGGCCACCGGGGAAAAGAGTCGTGCGTTAGCTTTCGCACGACGACTTTTTCCATCCGGGTGGCAGAGATTTTTTCTGAACAGATAAAAAGTTGATTTTAGTAGTTTAATATATGAAAGTGGTGAGGAGAAGATGTGTGAAGCATGTTTGCAGTTTTTTCTGCCGATGCATCCGCCGAGAACGACGCATCAGCAGAAGGAAATTCGCTGCTTAAAAAATAAGCCAATCGTCTATGAGTCGGCAGCACTTAAAAGTGCCAGGTCTAAATTGATGGCGCATCTTGCTGGGCATGTGCCGGCAGAAAAATGGACAGGGCCAATTCGATTACAGGTGAAGTGGTTGTTTTCAGGTGGTGGACATTATGATGGAGAGTGGAAAACAACTAGGCCTGATACGGATAACCTACAAAAGTTATTAAAGGACTGTATGACGGATCTTGGCTTTTGGGAAGATGATGCTCAGGTGGTATCTGAGATTGCAGAAAAGTTTTGGGCTAAGCAACCGGGTATCTTTATCCGGGTGGAACGGCTGGAGTTGGTTGAAAGGGGGCTTGCTTTATGAGTTGGACTTGTTTTGTGGATGCTGATAGCTCAAAAATGGGAAAGCTTTTTGAGGCGCTAAAACATGAATATGAAAAGTGTAATTTTTGGCCAATGTATGTTGATGAGCAGGAGTTAATGCATGTTTTGCTGGAAGAACGCAGAGAACTCCAGGAGGCTTATGATGAATGGAAGGCTGCAAAATACGCTTATGAAAGCGACGGAACAGGTACTCCGCTAAAGATAGATAAGGCTACCGATAAGCGTAGACGTGAAATGCTTCGTGGCCATACGGTAAAAATTATACTGGAGGCTATCCAGGTGATTGCTGTATTGGATAAGTGGGAGGAACGCATATGAAGCCTAAAGGTACTCGGTGGACGCAGGAAGAAGATGTGTACTTGGTTGGTATGCTGGAGCGCGGGGGACTATCGGTTGAAGAAGTTGCCAGCGATTTAAGGCGGGAGCCATCTACGGTGCATTCAAGGGTGGCCACACTGAAGAAGTTCTGGCGGTATGGCCACTTGCTGGACCAATGGGATGCCGAAAGCTGAGGTGACCATGGACGCGAAAGAGTACCTAGGCCAGTATCAGCTGGCGGAAGCAGAGACTGAGGCCTGCTATGAGCAGATCGCCGCCCTGCGTGACGAGGCGACACGGATGAGTGCTGAGTTGTCTGATATGCCAGGTGGCGGCGAGTGTCGTGATCTGGATGATATTGTGGCGGAGATGGTGGACTTGCGGGCAGAGCTTATCGAGCGAATCCGGCGGGCCAATCAGTTGCGTAAAGAGATTTGCGATCTGATCTATAGCCTGGAGGACGAGCGGCTCATTAGACTCTTGCACTTGCGTTATGTGGATTGCCTCAAGTGGAAGGCTGTCGCGGATAAGCTGGGCTATGAGCAGCGCTATGTCCACAAGCTGCATGGCAAAGCTTTGCGGATGTTAGAAAGAGGACACTAAAAGACACTATAGACCTGTGCTATACTGTATGTGGGTTGAAATGGCAAGACACCTCCTTTCCTCCTTTTTGATAGAGCGCCCCAAGCGGGCGCATTTTTATTGGAGTAGATGTTATGAATGATCCGAGATACAAGACAAAGACTTGGCAAAAGACGAGAGCGCAAGTTATTGCTAGGGATTGCTTTGAGTGCCAGCGGTGCAAGCAGATGGGTAAGGTGGGTCCGGCTGAGGTTGTACACCACATAAAGCCGGCAGATGATTTCCCGAGTCTTTTTCTTTCCGAACCCAACCTGCAAACGTTATGCCGTGCTTGTCACGAGACAATACACGGGCGCCTTGGAGGCAGAAAGCTGAGCAGTAGATTCCCAGAGAGGTGGTAAGATGACTAGTGTAGAGGTGGCCATTAAATTATTGCAGCAAGATTTCATGACAGCACAGGAGCGCGCGATGGTTAAGAGCGTGCTTGAAGACCTGGCTTGCAAGCCAGGTCCAGAGCCAGTCGTTAAAGATCTAGACGGGGACGCTGTTATTGACTATCTTATAGACCGCATATTGGATAGGTATGTTTATTTGTTTGCGCCGGCGGATGAATATCAAGACATACCCCCCGGGTAAAAATTTTGAATTTATACTCGTGAGTGGTAGACCGCGCGAATTCCCGATTTTTTATATGTATATACTTAACCGTGTAAGGGGGTGTGATGTGATGGCAGCAGTAACGGCAAATACCTTGCGCAGAGACTTGATTGAGCAATTAAAAGGCAAGGGAGCTGTAGAGCGATTTTATATCGATATGGTTGATCAATATATCTTTTTTTGGTCTACCACCAAGCGCCTACAAAAAGACATTGAAGACCGAGGCGTCTCAGTGCCTTATGACAATGGCGGCGGACAAAAAGGGGCAAAGAAAAATGACAGCATTGCAGAGCTGGTCAAGGTCAACGCTCAAATGATTAAGATTTTAGATAAGCTAAAAATACAAGCGCCGGAAGCTAAGCTCGAAGATGACGAGCCGTCACTAAACCTTGTCTGAGCGCAGGGCCAACTACGGCCCGCAGATAAATGAGTACATGGATATGGTCTACAATGGCGATGTGCTCACAAACGAGTACATAAAAAAGCTCATGCCGTATGTGGAAAGCAGGCTTGAGCCGGATTATGTTTATATCGATCAAAAATCCATAAACTTGGCCGTGAAGCTAGTAGAGAAATACTTTGCTTTGCGGCTTTTTGAATGGGAAAAATTCGCTCTCGCTTTGCTCCATGCTTACGATACGAGAGACGACACCGTGCTATTCCCCGTCCTGCTTATTATGGTAGGACGCGGGAACGGCAAGAACGGCTTTATTAGTATGTTGGTTTGGTACTTAACGACTCATTACCATGGCATCGAAGAATATAACGTTGACATTATCGCCAACGCAGAGGAGCAAGCCAAGACATCCTTTGACGATATCCTTTATATGCTGGAAGAAAACTGGAAGACGCATGATGATGTGCCGGGATTAAACAAGCTTTTTTATAAGTCAAAGGTCATGATTAAATCCTTGCAGACCAACTCGACCATCAAATACAACACGTCAAATGCCCACACCAAAGACGGTAAGCGGTCCGCCTGCCTGGTCTTTGACGAAATCCACGAGTACGAAAACTTTAGCCTGATCAACGTTTTTACCTCAGCTTTTGGTAAAAAGCAGCACTCCAGGCAGCTCTATATCACGACCAACGGCTATGTGCGCGATGGTGTACTGGATAAAATGCTTGTCATTGCTAAAGATGTCTTAAATGGTGAGGGCGATGACCTCGGTATGCTGCCCATGCTGTATAGCCTGGATGACCGCAAAGAGGTGACAGACAAGGATACGTGGGTTAAAGCCAACCCATCTCTCCCCTATTTGCCTATCCTCAAAAAAGAGATGGAGAAAGAGTACGCTTGGATGCGTAAAATACCGTCTAAAGCGACCGAATTTTACACCAAGCGCATGAACCTTCCGGCGGTAGATGCCTATACAGCTATAGCTACAAAAGAGCAGATAGACGCCACCAATCGAGAGATACCACTTGAGGACCTTGTCGGTTGCGAGTGCATCGGAGCAGTCGACTATGCCAGCGTATATGACTTTGCGTCGGTTGGCTTGCTGTTTAAAAAAGACGGACTTTATTACTGGCTTGAACATAGCTTTGTCTGTGAGAAAACACTGGAACCTGGCCGGACAGAGATCAAATTTCCAGTCCGTGAGATGGCTCAAGCCGGGCACCTGACAATCGTAAAAGACGACAGTATTAAAGCAGACTATATAGCCGACTGGTTTTTATATATGGCTGAGAAATATAATATCATCGATATAAGAGCGGACAGGTACCGCATCAGCTTGTTGCGGTCCGCATTCGAGGAGACGGGCCTCCCGCTCACAAAAGTGGCAGTAGGGGCTAGGACTCATAACGAGGTGGCTCCAATTATTGACACCCTGTTTGCCCAGCACCAGCTGGTGTGGGGAGATAACCCGGTTATGCGGTGGTACACCTATAACGTCTACCAAGACCGGGATAAAAAAGGCAACATCGAATACAAAAAAATAGAGCCGGAAGCCCGAAAGACTGACGGCTTTTTTGCTCTTATCCACGCATTGACCGGAGAAGCTCAAATTGAAGACGTCTCGCATATAGAAAGTATCGATATGGCCCCGTTGTTTTTTTAGGAGGTGATCACTATAGCTATTGATTTCAAGCGCTGGTTGGCACAAAAGCTTGCCGGCGGCGACTCTCCCTCTCCCGTGGAGATGAGCTGCATGCCGTCTGAAGTCAACCTCGCTTATAGGGCGTTTGCCCTTAACTTGTGCATTAACCACATCGCCCAAACCTTGTCCCTTGGCGAGTTTTTAACATTTGAGAAGGGCAAGGAGGTTCGCGGAGATCTTTATTACTTACTTAATGTATCCCCGAACCAAAATCGCAATGCAACGCATTTTTGGCGTGAGGTCGTTGAGCGGCTGGTCTATCATGACGAGGCGCTAATCTATCATGACGTGCGAGCCATCACGCAAAATGGAGAGCCTAAAGACCGGTTCTTTTTGGCTCGCAGCTATGATAGGCAAGACTACGCCATGATCGATAACCGCTACTCAGAAGTCGACGTGGGAACACGAGACGCACCGTATATTTTGCGCGAAAAGTATATCGAAGAAAGAGACGTGCTGGTACTCAGATGGCACAATCACCGCCTGCATGAATATATGAATAATATGTATCAGGACCTGGGCAAGTTGATATCATCGAGTACCGCCAACTATGAAAAGAACGCATCTGTTAAAGGCATCCTAAGCATTGGGACGGATTTCAGTAAACGGCCTGACGCCCAGGAAAAGTTGCAAGAGCTTATGGACCGCCACACAAAAGCCTTCTTTAAGTCTCAGGGGTCAGCGCTGCTTCCCCTCACTAAAGGTTTGGAGTTTCAAGAGCTGTCCGGCTCGAGTACCGGACAGTCAAGCTCGAACATGGCCAGGGAGCCTAGAGGATTTGTTGATGACGTGTTGGATCTGACGGCGATGACTTTTGGCATTCCACCATCTCTTTTAAAATCAGACTTTGCCGATTTAGATAACGTTGTAAAACAGTATCTAACCTTTTGCATAAATCCAATAGCAGAGATGATTACCGACGAGATCAACCGCAAGCTATACACAAAAAATGAGTATCTATCGCACACTTACGCAAAGCTAGACACGACCTGCATTCGCGCCGTAGATATAAAAGATATCGCGTCAAGCTTGGATATCTTAACGCGCATCGGAGCAAACACTATTGATGACAGTCTTAGAGCCTTGGGCCGTGAGCCACGCGGTGACGACATCGGCACACAACGCTTTATGACAAAGAACTATGCACCCGTTGAAGATGTGATTGAACAGAAAGGAGGCCTGTCTAATGGAGATGAGCAAGACACCAGTAGCTAATCGGCTTGGAGGTGATCCGCATATCTCCCCGGCACAGGGTAAAGTGCCGCAGTTTAAAATGGGCGTCAAAGAGTCAGACAGAGACAGCGTTGAAATTTACATGTATGGAGTGGTGGGGCAGTCCTGGTACGACTACTGGACCGATGAATACCACGAGGGAAACACGACAGACTACTTTAAGCGGGTCCTTTTTGAGGAGCACCCTGATGCAAAAGCAATTACTCTCTACGTGAACTCGGAAGGGGGAGACGTTTTTGAGGGTACAGCTATGGCTAATATGCTTAGACGCCATCCGGCGCAAGTTACCGCCGTAATCGATGGTTTTGCTTGCAGTATTGCCTCTGTCATTACAGCTGCAGCGGACACAGTCAAGATGCCACGCAATGCGATGATAATGATCCATAACATGTGGACCGTGGCCATCGGCAATGCTCAAGACTTGAGAGCTGTGGCGGACGACATGGATAAAATGATGGAGAGTAATAGGACCATCTACCTTGACAAAGCAGGGGATAAGTTAGATCCGGACCAGCTAAAACAAATGCTGGACGACGAAACCTGGCTGTCCGCCGAGGAATGCCTGGAGTATGGCCTATGCGACGAAATCCTCGAGCAATCCAAAACTGAACCTGACCCGGAGCGCATAGAGCAGAATGTATCCCAACGTTATGAGCGCATCCAGGCCATGCAAAAAGCACGCTATGAGTCTCTGCCAAAAGTAGAGGCGGAGCCGAAAGCGGAGCCAGAGTCGGCCCCGATTGAACCATGTAATTACTTGAGCAGATTTACGAAGGGAGATAAATAAATGAAAATCAACGAAAACAAACTTAAAGAGCAATTGGTATCCGCTGAGACCCCAGAGCAAATGGCAGACGCCATTGACGGAGAATTGCAAGCCTTTGCAGAGCAGTTGCAAAAGCAAATTATCCAGGAAGCCCAAGTCTATGGCAATGATGCTCAAGTCCTCGCTGCCCGTGGCGTTCGTCAGCTGACCACGGAAGAAAAAGAATATTATCAAAAGTTTATCGAAGCCGCTAAGTCTCCAAACTTTAAACAAGCCTTAACCAACCTTGATGTGGTCATGCCTAAAACTATTATTACAGCTGTTTTTGATGACTTGACCCGGGACCATCCGCTTCTTAATTGGATTGATTTCCAGGGTACTGGTGGTGCTGTCGAGTTTATCTATAACAAAAGCGGTGTCCAAATCGCTAAGTGGGGCAAGCTTTGCTCCACCATCGACAAGGAGTTGGACGGGTCCTTTGCTAAGATCGATACGACCTTAAATAAGCTGTCCGCCTTCATCCCGGTATGCAAGGCCATGTTGGACCTTGGGCCTGAATGGCTAGACCGCTATGTTCGGACTATTTTAGGCGAGGCAATCTCTGAAGGGCTGGAAGAAGCCATCGTAGCAGGGACCGGTAAAGACGAGCCTATCGGTATGTTGCGCCAAGTCGGTGACGCCGTAACTGTAACCGGCGGGGAATACCCTGAAAAGAAAACTACCAAGGTTACCGCGCTCGATGTGGAGACCTATGGAAAACTTCTCTCTGCCCTATCGGCATCTCCGACAGTCGAAGGCCATGCGCGGGTTATCACAGAGGTTGGATTAATTTGCAACCCGACAGATTATTATAGCAAAATCTTGCCGGCAACAACTTTCCAGGCCGTGGGGACTGGTACTTACGTTCGTGATGTTTTCCCCTTCCCGACGACGGTTATCCAGTCTCCGTATGTACCGCAAGGTAAGGCCATCATCGCCATGCGGGGGCGTTATTTCTTTGGCTTAGGGACCGGGCGCTCCGGTAACATTGAATTTTCCGATGAGTACCGCTTTTTAGAGGACGAAAGAGTCTATATCACTAAGCTGTACGGCAACGGCATGCCTAAGGACAATAACGCCTTCCAGGTGATTGATATCTCCGGCTTAAAACCGACCTATCCGACTGTCAACACGGTTTCCGCTAGCGCCACAACAGCCTAATGGACACCTACAGAGAGCAAGCTGATGCGCTGCTGTCTGACTTAAAAATGACTTTGCGCATCGAGATTGATGATGATGATACTAATTTGTTGGCGATGCTGGCTCGATCTATGTCTCGGCTAAATACCCTAGCAGGTACGCAGGTGGACTATGTAGAGGACCTAGAGGCGCGGGAGCTTTTGTTTAATCGCGTCCGCTACGACTACAACTCCGCCCTTGAGTACTGGGACGATAACTTTAGTCAGCCTATCCTGGCTTTTACTTTAAGATATGGGGTGAGTGCCCTGTGATAAGCAAAATCCAAAGAATGAGAGACACCAACCTAGCCTTTAACCATCGCGCCGAAATTTGGCGCGAGGTTGAAGCGGGGCGGGACTCTCACGGGGAAAAAACATTTAGGCCTGAGTTGGTCCATAAAGTGTGGGCACAGATTATCCCCACCAGGGGAACAGAATATCGAGATAATCTTGATGTTTACCAGGCCCAGACCTACAAGGTAACGCTTAGGTATAGTAAGCGGTTAGATGCCACCTATTGGATTGTTTTTAACGGTAAGCGACTGGACATTGAAGCTGTTGTAGACCTGCAATCTCGCACCATGTACCAGGAATTAATTTGTACAGAGAGGATTGAGACAGATGGGCGTGGAGATGAGTATCCAAGGGATCTCGGAATTTACTGATCAGCTGGACACCGTGCAGCGTAAGCTACCGGACAAGGCAATCACGGTCATTGATCGGCAAGCCAATCGCATTGTGCGGGAATACCGTAAGATGGTTAAACCGGTACGGCGCACCGGGAACCTGTCTCGGCGCATAAAAAGTAAAAAAGCTCAGCCGGACGGCCATGACTGGGTCGGCGGAGTTAAAAGTTATGCCCCACATTTCCATCTCGTCGAATACGGTCACCGCTTCGTGCCCAGAGGCCAGGGGCGCAAGAGTAAAAGCAAGACCGATGCCGGCCCTAAGGGATCACCACGTCAGTGGGTGCGTGGCCGCTATTACCTTAAAAAATCTTGCGGCATGACGGAGCGCCTATTTACAAAGGACATCGATAAGATGATCCAGGAAGGGATGGATGCCTTATCGCGATAACCGTTTATAAAATCCACAAGCGCGTGGCGGAAATCCTGGAGCAGTCCTATGCCGGTAAAAAAATACACGTGATCACCAGCGACAAGATGGAAGACATCGACGAGCATAGGCCTTGCTTTAAGGTTGACGTCGTGCCAATCATGTCTCAGCCGGTGACTGCCAACTATGACGAGCATAGGGTGACGATTAACATCAGTTATTTTCCCTCGCTATCCACTAGAGGGTACAGCATCCGGGAAAAGCTCGAAAACATGCACGACGAGCTGGACAGCCTGTTTACCCTTAACTTTATACTTCAGGCTGACGAAGGGATGAGAAAGACCTCTTTAATCGTCAGCAATAAAACCTACGAAGACGATCCGGAGCATGCTCATATGACCTTATCTTTTGATGTGGATTACAATAATCGGATCCCTGAGCTCAATGCCTATACAGACCCTGGCTTAACAAGCTTGGATGATATCGATATGATGCACTTTATCCACACACTCAATCAGACATTTAAAAAGGAGTGATTAAATGGCGAAGCAACCACATGTAGATATTAACTTTCGCGATGCCGGCGATACAGCGATAGATAAGGCCGAGCGCGGCGTTGTTTATCTGCTGTTGCATGACCCCCAAGAACCGCAACTTGCAGAAAAGGTGTTTTTCTCGGTGGATGAAATACCGGCTACTTATGCAGAGGCCACTAAGCAGCAAATCAAGCTAGCTATGACCGGCAGCTACCTGGCCCCCAACCGGGTATCTGTAATTTTTTATCCCGAAGAAAGTTTTGCTGTCGAGGGCAATGAAGCCCTTAAGCTTTTAGGTACCTCTGACTGTGACTACCTGGCTGTCCCGGGTATCAGCTCTCAAGCGGCTACCGACTTGGGGACCTGGGTAAAGCAGCACAACGAGAGCCAGCCGTTGCATAAGCTTAAAGCCGTCTTGCCTAACACCAAAGCAGATAACGACCACGTTATCAACCTTACCCAGCCCTCAGCAGTGACTCAGGAAGGCGAGACCCTAAAAACCGCTGACCTTTGCAGCTTGGTCGCAGGTATGAGAGCCGGCTGTCAGATGCAGTTTTCCCTAGACCGATTTAGGACCAGTGCCTTGGCATCTGTTCCGGCTGTCGATATGCGGAGCAATCAAGATGGGGATAACCGGGTAAAAAACGGCGAGTTCTTTTTTAACATGGACCGTGGCCGCGTGTCAGTTGTGGCAGACGTCAACTCGCTCACTGAGCTGGCGGGCAAGGATGAGACCTACCAGCAGAACAAAGAGATTGACGTTATGGACGCCCTCTATAACGGCTTAAAGCCCAGTATCCTTGATAAGTACATCGGCAAATTTAGCAACAGCTACCAAAACAAGCTTATCCTTGTGGCCGCTGTGGATGCTTATCTTAAGAGCTTTGAGTCTGCCGGGCTTGTCGAGCAAGATGACAGCGACTGCCGCATCGACTTTGAGGCCCAGCGGCTCTACCTCAAAAGCATTAACTACCGGACCTTAGACAATCGCACTGTTGAGACGATGACCGAAGAAGAGATCCTCAAGGCCAATACCAAGGACCATGTCTTTTTGAGAGTCCGCTTCCTGCCGCTTGGCGCCATCCGCCATGTGGACATCTTAGTCTTAACTTAAGGAGGTTGAGTAATGGGAAAAACAGGCAATATTAGAGCCGCGGAAACCTGGAACGGTACCTTTGGCTATGTATATGTTGATGGCGTTGAGATGCTGCTTTTAAACGGCCTTGAGATTAAAGACGAGATTGAATACGAAGCGATTAGTCAGCCCGGGCAGCTTAGAGACGGGCAGAAGATGGTAAAGGTTGGCGGCTCAGGAGAGATTAATGTCAAGGTCGCCAATAAAGACCTAGTCCGAAAATTGGCTGGCATGCTGGACAATGGGTTGCAGCCGGAAGTGGCGATTCAGGCGACACAAGATGATCCCGCCTCTGCGAGTGCTGTCTACATGAGCTTTGAGGGCTGCACCATTGAGGGGCTTGACTACATCATCGCGAATCCGCACGAAGTCTCCGGGGAGACCTTCCCCTTTAAATTTACATCTCGAAAATTCTTAAATTAGGAGATAGCGCATGAACAATATTGAAAAATTACTGGACATAAACGTCACCAATCTAGACCAAGAACAGACAGGTTCTGTGGATATCGCTTTATCTCGGCTTGGTGGTGAAGTGTTTACCTTCCCCATCCGAAGTTTAGATAATGCGACTCGGGCTGATTTGCTTGATGCGGCCTTTACGGTAAAAAACAATCCAGGCGGAGAACCTGATGTTGTAACTCATACCTATAAGGTTGTGCAAATGGCCATTTTAGCGGGCTGCCCTATCTTTAAAGACAAGCGCTACCGAGATAAATTTAAGGCTCGGACCGGAGAGCAGCTCATCGATAGGCTGCTTACCTTAGATGAGGCCACTAAGCTTTCAGACGCCATCCAAAATTTGGGGGCGACAGAGGAGACAGACTTACTGTCAGATTTTGATGCTTTGAAAGATGAAATAAAAAACTAATCGCCGCGGACACGTGTATGCGTGGGGCCGCGGAGTTTTTGTATAATTTTGGTGTTTTACCGAGCGATTTTTTGAAGAAGCCAAAAAATGAGCAGCGCATAGACGCTGCTTTTTTGTTGGCCGCAAGTGAGCTCTATAGTGATCAAGGGGGTGATTGAAGGTGGGCCGAGAACAGCGGTTTGACGCCGTTATCAGGTTGAAAGACCAAGCTAGCGCTCAGCTATCTAGGATTGAAACAAGCCTAAAAAATCATGAAAAAGCTTGGAGTCGAACCGGGCGCAAAATCCAACGGACCTTTAGCGAGGTAAAGTCTGCTGGCGAGAGTCTTACGACTAGATTGACGCTACCCCTGGCAGCTGCAGGCGCCGCAAGTTTTAGCTGGGCGGCCGACCTGGAAGACGCCTTTGGTGCCTCTGAGCAGATTTACGGAAAGCAAGCTAAAACAGTGCAGAAGTGGGCAGGC
>OGSJ01000579.1_pt1 | contig 20746 bp, 21 predicted proteins | sample 1573851 | NCBI WGS metagenome assembly OGSJ01 (sample SAMN03295846, study PRJEB24534) | human gut metagenome | isolation source: fecal sample 6 from infant 6 | host: Homo sapiens | place: USA: Pittsburgh, PA | collected 2014-07 | reverse complement strand
GCTTCAATTAGAGGTTCATCGGATTTTTTATTTTTATAGATGGCTATCTTATCATACTTTCCGTCATCATTTTGAAGAACAAGTGCTGGGCGACGAATTAAACCACCTGATAATAAAATGGTAAATTCTTTGGCTGTTTCAGGAGCATTTGCCCATTTACTCTGATCTACATCTTTTAGGGTGGATAAGGATGCATTGACAGGGATGTCGATATAGCCGCCTTGACCGTCTATTAGAGGGTCTACGACATAGCTAGGAAAGCCGTCAGTACTGTTACCGTATAGATCGCTAATATGGCCGCTTTCGCCACTGTCTTTAGGTTCTTCATCCAGACCGGTAACCACGCAGGGGACCTCTGCTGTTGAGGTGGCATGTGGTTTGAAGCCGGTGTGTTGGTTTTTAGGGTCAGCAATGACGAGCATTTCTTCTTCAAATTGGGCAGTACTCATATTGACAGAACCCGGGGAGGTGCCATCGACAACGTGTAAATTCGGGCTATCTGAAGACGGGGGCCAGGCGCTGCCGGGCCAGTGCCAAACCAAAGTTTTAAAGCCGGCTTCTGCAGTAACATTCCAGAGCTGTTCGGCTTTACAAAGGCCAGAGTCGAAATTTAAATTAACCAAATCCAGGTCTTTGCCCTGGCTAAAGAAAGCGGTAATTTCATGAACTTCCGGAGGAACACCTGTTGCCAATGTAGTCCACTGGGGCGGTGTAACGGTGGGCATGCTGCCTAATAAAACCAAATCTTCGCGGGCTGATCCATGGTCAATAATTTTTTTGACGTTAGGCATTAACCCCATGTCAACGTATTTCCTTGTCAATTTTGGATCCATTGCATCAAGGCCGATAACAAAAACTTTTTTAGATAATCCCTTTGTTCTCAACATCGCTAGTAGCTCCTTTCACTTTCCGATGGTTTCCAACAACTTATCTTATGCGTATTATATAGGGGAATTTTTAAATATGCCAATAAACATTTTGACGATTTAGATAAAATGGAATTCCGAAATGGAATATTGCTTGTTGTTTTACAGACCCCACCAGTTTTTATAGAGGCTTAATGTTTGTAGGGCGTAGTCGCTCTTCAGTTGACTTTCAATCGTTTTATAATGAAGCCTATCTACAGAAGGGGGTAAACTTCTAAGATGATTCAATCTGGCAATGTAATCCGCATTTAATTGTTTTTTGAGGCTTTCTAAGAAGGGGGTTCGCAGCTCTAAAGGTGTATGACCATGTTTTAGAGAGAGCGTTTCTTGGTATAGCGGAGAGGTTATGCTGCCGCTTGAGCGGATCTTTTCCCATTGATTGATAATCGCAGCGCGATTTCCGTCAATCATAAATTTAATCGCTTGCTTACCGGGTTTCCAATGGGCAAATCCCCAAAAGGTTTTTTTTCCCTTTCCGGGCAATAAAACTTCGTCAGATATTTGGTTAATTTGCTGCTTGGTCCATTCTTTAATTTGTTGATAGAATTGGGTAGAAATTTTCTTTGCAATATAGGTATCCGTTAATGTTATAGAAAACAGCTGGAGGTCAGGGTAGTAAAAATAGCCTTCCAGTTGTTCTTGCCACTCAGAAAATAAAGATTCTCCTTGCTGATTATTTTCAGTTTGGGCTAGTGTAGCAATATGTTTTAAATCCTCGGGTACAATTAGTTGTGCCATTTCGCACCCAATATCATATTCTAATTGGGCCTGCTCGTTTTCTTCAGTGCCGGCGAGATTTGGTATGAATTTTTGACGGGAGATAACAGACGTTGGCGTAAAACCTTTTTCCCGCAAAGCCATCATATATTCACAAAGGATATCGTTATTAGCGCTGACTAGGTAAGAAATGCCATCATTTTCTACATAAGCTGTCCCGTAAGCGGTTAACAGTAAATCAAAGAAGCCCATTTCGGACATCTGCATAATATCGTTTGTGATGGCCACATCTTTTAAACCCGATCTCGTGGACTCAGAATCAGTCATCGTTACACCTCTTTAATTAATATATGTAGTATGTTTATACAATATGGCAGCCATATTCATCTTGCCTTAATGACACAGGATATTTTAAAAATTTGCTTAGCGTTTCCTCGGTCAATATCTTCTCGATGGGGCCTTGTTGGTAAATTTTTCCCTTTTTTAAGAGCAAGAGGTGGGTAAAAAAAGGCGTTATTTCTTCGGGATGATGCGTTACATATATAACCGTGTTTGAATATTTCGTCAAGATCTTCATCGCTTCTCTGCGCATTAATATATCCATTCCCGAGGTTAACTCATCCAGCAGAAGCATTTCTGGTGCGAGCAATAATGCTCTTGCAAATAAAACTTTTTGTTGTTCGCCTTTGGAAAGAGAATTAAATGGATAATCCAAATGCTCTGCTAAGCCGAATTGTTTTAGTTGTTTTAAGGCCAGGCCTTCATAGGTTAAAGAAGTGTTTGCACCAAGCTGAAATCCGTTTCCGAATCCGGAGAGTAAAACATCCAAAATAGATTCATTCGAAAACACTTTTCCAAAGAAACTGTGGCTAACCAATCCAACTTTTTGCCTTAGAAAGGTACTGTTAGAAGCCGTATAGGTCTTTCCCAATACCTTAAGTTGTCCACTTGAGGCATTTTGGAAACCACCAATTAGTGTTAATAAAGTTGTCTTTCCGCTTCCATTTAAACCGAACACAATCCATTTCTCTTTTGGGTGAACGCACCAATTTAAATTAGTGAGGATATTTTTCCCGCAAAAAGATTTATTCATATTTTTTAGTTCAAGGGCGTATGGGTTACTGCTCATTTTTTTCATCCTTTTTTACAGCGGGCGATAAATTCTGATCTTTGAATTTTTTGCAGGAGCCGACTAAATCATCGGCATCTTTTACTGAGACGCTAAATCCCGTATCAGATAAGATCCCTAAAGATTTTGAGGCCCAGGTGATGATTTGAGCGACCTTTGCAATATTCATACGGACAGATTGCAGGCTAATGTCAAATTCTTTGTAGTGATTAAAGCCTGTTTCTTCAACATAAAATTTTGCGATTTTATAGATTTCTTTTTCAACACCATATTCGATTTTATCGCAACTGCTGCAAAATATTTCAACCCTGGTATCCGGACTGCTCGCAAAGCTAATTTTTTTTAAAATTAAAGGACTTCCGCAATATTTGCAAACACAATGACGGCATCGTCCTTTTAGAGATTGAATTCGATCAGAATTTTGTTTCATAATAAGGGTCCTTTCCTTGGAAATGAACTGGTTTGCAACAGATCAATGCTTGCCTGCGCTTCATAGATGAAGCGCCAAATACAAGGATAGGCTGTTTATCACCAGAAATGGGAAAACAGCCTAGTACTTTAGAAAATAACTTGCAGGAAGAGAAGGCCTATCAGTATTAATGAAATGAATAGAATGGGAATAACCTTTAGGGCCATAACCATCATATCCTTGGAGTTAATCAATTGATTCATTGAGTAGGCAATGCCGGTAATCGGGGAGCCACCGGCTGTAGCAAGCGCCATTTGTGTGGTTAGGAAAAGAAGCAGAATCATGCCAATTTCACTTAAACCAACTGTGCTGCTGAATTGTACGAGAACAGGCATAATGATTATAGTAAGAATCATATTGTTGGCGAAATTTGTTATAATAGTTGCTAAAAGCATAGTTGCAACAATAAACACGAGTGGCGGTAATTTGGTTAAGGGGATGAGCATGGCAGCTAAAGTTTTAGCGACGCCTGTTTCTGGTTCTGTTAAGAATGAGGAGATAATGATAATAAATGTTGTGAGCAGAAAGACATCCCAAGGAAATTTTTGTCCGATGGTCTGATAGTGTATAAATGGCCTACCATCTTCTCGGCGAAAGAGCATCATAATACAAATAATAGAAGTTGCAATCCCGAAGATGGTTAATTTATTTAACCATTGGGCGAGCAACATTTCTTTTGGGAGAGCTGAGGATAAGAACATAGCTAAGCAGAACAAAGCAAAGAAAATCACAGCATATTTTTGGTCGCGCGTTAGCTTAGTGCCGGTATCCGGATCTATTTTATAGTCATTTAAGACAGATACATCAATGCGGAGGACAAATTTCATCGTCAGTAGGAAAATACCAATCATGATGATACCAATTGGCAAGACAAAGGCCAGGTACTGGGCTACAGGGATTTCATGTTTAAACATGGCTGTATAGGCTGCAGTGAATGTGAGTCCAGTCCCCAAGAAAGGGAACATAATCTGGCCGTTCATGATGGAATAAGCGGTACCGAGTAAAAGCGCTGTTGGTAATTTTGTGTAGGGGGTAATATTTGCATTTTTACAAATCGCTGCAATAAAGGTACAATAAATGATGGCTGAAACAATAGGGTTGATAAATGCTGTGAGGAAAGCGCTTAAAAAGAAGAAAAATAAAGTCAGCCAGGGCTTTCCACGCGAAAATCGATTAAAAAATATAGCATTAACACAATATTGAGTTAATTTCATTTCATCCAAAACAGAGATTAACGGCAGTAAGGCAAAAAGTGCTACGATTATCGGCGAGCCGAACCCTTTGGCTAGGACTTCGGGGACGCCTGCATAGAGCCCTAGGCTAATAATAGCAACGAAGCTGGGATAGACCATCCCTATCGTTGTCCAGCCGTAAACGGCGCCGATAAATGTTCCCAAAACGCCCATTCCATATGGCGTCATTGATGAAAATGGGGGTAAAAAACCAAACCCGAAGACCAATAGCGTCGTAATAAAATGATGGATATAATCCTTTCGACCCATAGTTGGGATGGTGGACATTAGAATACCTCCTCTTTGTAAGACAACAAGATAATTGCTGGCTGCTGTAGCCTTGTATTTACTGGCTAATCACAGCCATTAAAGCGCTTTATTTATTATCAGCGTATAGCATTGTGATGTTTGTGTCCAATAACAAAAAAAGAGGTTTTACTAATCGGCATGCCATAGTGGAATAGCTTTTGGGTTTAAAGATGCAGAAATAAAGGGGTGTTGATTATGAGGCTGGAGTGGGTTAAATGCTTTATTTGGGCAGCACGCTACGGATCGGTTAATCGTGCTGCAGAGGAATTATTTATGACTCAGCCCACGGTAAGCAAACAAATCAAAAAATTAGAAGGCTTTCTGGAGGTAGAATTGTTTAAAAGAACGGCGTCGGGCGTTCGTCTAACGCGAGAAGGTGCTCATTTTAAACTTTACGCAGAGAAAATGCTGGAGGCCTATGACAAATATATTTCGGAAAAATCTTCGGCGGATTTTGTGTTAAATACCTTGGATAAAGATATTACCTTCGTTGTCACGCCGCTATTATTGCAATCTTATTATGAAGACTTGGAATCCACGTTAAAAATTGAATTGGGTGACTTTAATTTTAAATTTATGGAGGCCTACCTTCCGGAAATACAAACATTGGTAAGTGAAAAAAGCCAAACATATGGATTAGCTTATTGCCCGGAAGATAGAGCCGTCGATGGTGATAAGGTACAGTATTCCGTTATCGAAAAGAGTTTGATTGTCACTTGTGCGCATAGAAATATTTTTAGTGATAAAAATAAGGCACGGTATATTATCAGTAGCCAGGAATATTTTGATAGCTATTTCAATGAAGAGGCCATTCCCGCATCTTTATTTTCATCTAATTTAGATTTGATTTTAAAAAAGTTAAATTCAGACCCCAATATGTCAGTAGCTTTGCCGCGTAATATTGCTGAGCGGTCCAAAATAAATGAGATGAATGATATACAACTAATATATAACGATGATGACCCCTTTCTTGATTTACAATTTATTTATAAAGAAGAATCTGCGGATGAGCGCCTTTTAATAAAAATATTAGAAGATATTTTAAGAGGCATTTTTAAAGGCGATTATGTGCGAAATTAAGTAGAGTTCGTAATTGAATATATCTATCGAAAGGGTTTTCTTGTTAAACGGTTTAGGGCGTCGTGTTGTACCCTTAAATTTTGAGATAATACCTGTACTTAAGGAGGGATGGCTATGGTTTGTCCCAAGTGTGGGGCGTCAGATCAGGAGGGCTTGTATTGCGGGTCTTGCGGGGCGCGGATGGATGGTGAGCAGCGGCGCGGCTGGCGGCGGTTTTTCGGGCCGGGAACGGGGCGGACCTGGATTGTTTTTTTGGCGGGCTTGGCCTTTGCCCTGGCGGTTTTTCTGGGCATCTCAATTGCCCAGGACCGGTCGCTACCGCAAAATTTACAGACGGTCCAAGTGTCGAATAATCCCTACGCGGAGAGTGAAGCGGTTAAAAAACTGCGGACGGCGAAGCCGATTGACCCGGATCCGAACTTGCCCCAGGACAGTGTGGTGGGCTATTGGCAGCGCTACCATTTGAGTGGCAGCATTGATAAGATGGACGAGGATTACTACCGCTGGTTCTTAGGGGACCGGGTCTTTGCGGTTCGCTTTAACAAAGACCACTACCAGGTGACGGCAGATGAAGAGCGCTACTATGATTTCGCCTTTAAGGCGGAGGATGAATGGGGCTTTCTCAAGGCTTATACCAAACGCGGTAAGGCGGTCAAAGAGCCGGACTTCTCGGAAGGCTTCAGTGTTTTCCGGGTGGGACCGGATGGCCGATTGACCCGGGCCATGCGGATTAACCGGGATGCCTTTGCCCTCTTGGGGCAAACCTATGGTGAGATTGCCGGCACTTACGGGCCCGGGGCGCTGACGGTGATCAACGGCGACCAGTACATCGTCTTCCGCGGTGACGGCGGGAATGTGGCCTTGCAATTTTCAGGGGACACGGTTCCCTTGGCAAGTGAGGCCGGCCACCCCTGGCACTTGATGCCCCTATCGGAGGTCAAGGACGAGGGGGCTGGTGGGGCAGGAGAGCTTGAAACGGCAGACCCGCAACCGCCGGCCAAGGAGTCAAAGGAGGCGGAGGCCCCCTCGCAAAAGGACCGGAAGGTGAAAATCCCCGACCCGGCGACCTTCCCGGCGAGCAATGCGGTGGCAACCGGGGCGGTATGGGCGGATTTAGGCTTTTTTGTAGATGGCTGTCCGCCGACCCTGTCCCTGGATGACCTGGGCAAGCTTCTGAATGTCGACTTTGAAACGGGCCGGGCCGGCGCCATCTCCGGCTACCATTTCTACGGGATGGAAGATGGCTATTTTGCGGCGACGGTTACGATGAACGGCGCCGCCTACAAGGTGAGTGGCTACGGCGACCACTTGGACCGGGCCAAAACGCGGATTTTTATTGAACGGCAGTAGCAGACCGGATTTTTGGACAAGAAAAGGGCAGGCTGAGCGGAATGCTCAACCTGCCCTTTTTTATTTTGCCAAGTTGTTTATTTTTTTGTAAAGATGACGCCGGTGGTCCGGCCGCGGTCGCCATAAACGGGGCGGACGGCGTAGCCGGTGGCGTCTGCCATAAAGCGGATGGGTACCATGGTGCGGCCGTTCTTGCTGATGAAGGGGCGGGCATCCATTTGGATGACCTTGTTGTCGATGGCGTAGTGGTCATAGCCCAGGGTCATGGTGATGATTTTATTGTTAAACTTGGTGGTGATGGTGCGGATATTGTGGTTGTAGTTGATTTCCGCACCCAGGATTTCGCCGATGGCCCGGTAGGGGACGTAGGTGCGCCCGTCCTTAACGAGGGGCGGTTCGTCCATGTAAACGCTGCGCCCGTCCACGTCCATGACCAGGTTGCCGATGCCCAGGCGGACGGTTTGCGGAGAATAGCTGTAGGCGCTGAGCGGAATGAGAACCGGCTCATCCTTGCGATTGAGACGAATGCCGAGCAGACCCTTGCCGTCGGCCTTGCCGGATAAGCGGACGGTGGCCATGCCATTGTCATCGGTCATGACACTGTCGCTGGCCAGGCGAATGCCGGAGGCATTGCTGGTGATGTAAACCGGGACCCCGGCGCCGATGCCGGCCCCGTTTGACCGGTAGAGGTGCAGGGTCAGGATGGTCGGGGTCTGCCCATCTTGATGGACAGGGATGTGGACGTCTTTTTCCGTGTGGGCGCGTGGCGGCTGGACGGTCAGCCCCTTGAGCTCAACCCCGTTGATGGAGGGGCTGATGCGCATAAAGGCCACATCACTGACGATGGCCGTTCCCACCGTCAGGGTCCGGGCTTTAGGACCGGTGGCATTAAAGCTTTGTGCGTCATAAAGGGCCATTTCCGCCGGATTAAAACGAGCGCCGGCCGGGATGAAAACACCCTTTAACAAATAGCTGCCGGCTTGGGTAAACCGCACCTTAAAGGTGCGCTGCCGCTGAAACCCCGGACCGTCGGCAATAAAGACGCCGGGTGCGCCGCTGCCGCTGTGCACGTACAGCCCCTCCTCAATGGAGCGCGGCAGCAATTCCATGCTTTGCAGGGGGACGGTGCCGTCCGGATCGGTCACCCAAAAATAGAGCTTGCCCGCCGGCGGGTCCGACAGAGGCCGGCCGTTGTCCCCCAGCAAGCCGATGGTGATTTCAGCCGGCTCGTAAGGGGCCAGAGAACGGCTGGCAGAATCCGTATAAATAAAAGAAGCGGAATTGGAAACCTCTTCCGCCTGAACCGCTTGCGGTATGATCAAGAAGCCCAGCAGCAAGACTGCTGCCAGTGGTAAGCGAAAACGCATAAAATCATCCTCCTTAACCATATTGTACCAAAAGCGGTCAAGGGCTTTATAACAAGTTGGTTACAAATCGGGATCAATCTTATGGAAATATCCATAGAACTTATGCTTTGGAACATGCCGGTTGTGGAAGGGAAAAACCTTATATGTTTCCCCGTAGCATCTTTCGGACCTTATTGCTGTAGAAAAGCCAAAGTTTCTATTTTATTTTTTTAAAAATTTCCATCCAACCGATTCGGCTATTTGTTTTTCAAGGCGACCCTACAGGCAATTCCCGCTGAAGAAAAGATGAAAATCAAATACCATAGATTTTCAAAACAAAGGCCATGATCCAACATCAACCGGTAACCCCAAGGGGCCGGGAAAATGAGGCCTATTTTTTCTAAAAAATCCGGCAGAAGCCCGCTGGGAAACATAATTCCCGACAGCATAATCGAGGGTAAAAACACGCACTGGGCAATCATGGTTAGTTTCGCTTGATTTTTTACCATCAATCCTAAAATACTTCCAAGGCTTAAGGACACGAGAATGTATATGGAGAGGGCAAGAAAGAAAGGCGGAAGTTGTGCTGGCAAGGTTGCATGAAATAAAACTGGTGCGAGTAGCACGATGGCAACGCCGGTCAGCATCAAATGAATAAAAGCTGAAACAAACATGGTGATGAGTCCTAAGTAGATAGGTACGCCGTTTGCTTTATAAACTTTTTTGATGTCACTTCCGTAGGTTTCGACCAAGGATGGCGGAAAACCGATAAAGGCCCCCATTGAAACACTCATGACAAGCATTGATTGTATGAGTGTGCCTTCCATATCGGGCATAACGGACGTAAAAATGCCGCCCATCAGGAGGAAAAAAATAAGCGGAATAATATAGCAGGCGACCAAAAGAGACTTACTTCGCATATCCAATTTCCATTGCAAGCTGACGCCGGATAAAAACCCGCTCATTTTACTTCCCTCCTTGCCATTTCTATAAAATGTTGCTCAAGTGTCCCGCGGTCAACTTTAATGTCCAGTAGACGAATTTCTTTTTGCTTCAAATCATGAAGCAGGGCAATCAGCGTATCTTCAATATTGTCTGTTTCATAGGTGCTGGTACCCTGTTGCGTTTTGATATGGATAAGATACTTTTTCCCAATCTTATCCGTTAGCTCGGCCGTCGTACCACAAAAGACGATTTTCCTATTGTTCAAAATTGCCAAGCGGTCAGATAAGGCCTCCACTTCAGCCATATCGTGGCTGGCTAAAACGATCGTCTTGCCCTGTGACTTGAGTTTGCGAATTAAATCATGAAGAGAAACCCTGCCCGCCACATCCAGCCCTGCCGTTGGCTCATCAAGAAAGATAATATCCGGATTACCGATAAGGGCGAGGGCAAGATGCAATCGCCTTTTTTGTCCTGTGGAGAGTTGGAAGTATTGCTTTGTCGTCATGCTTTTTATGTCAAGGGCGCTCAGCATTATCGAATCAATTTCCGCCTTGTTCCATTTTGAAAATAATCGTACAGCCTCCATCGGTTTAATATGGGCAGGCAAAGAAGAAGATTGCAACTGAATCCCCATTTTTCCCTTTACTGCAATGGAGCCGCTATCATATGTTCTCAACCCTTCAATCCATTCAAGGGCAGTGGTTTTCCCCGCCCCGTTGGCACCGAGCAGAGCGAACGTTTCCCCCTTTTCAATGTCAAAATTAAGTCCATCGAGAACGAGGTTGTTGCCATAGCATTTCTTTAATCCACGAACTTTTAATGCACAATTCATCCATCCACCCCACTCAACGGATCTTTTCCAAGCCTTGAGAAATAAACTTTAAGCGCCGGCTCCAGGTAGTCGTTTATCTTTTTTTGCCTTTCTTCCCAGGCATTTGTGGCAGTATCAATAGAGCCAACTTCCATTAGTTTCGGAAGCATCGTCACGTCACCGTTTGTAAATTCCGTAATCAAGTCCCAATAGGCTTTCACGATTTCTTGGCACCGATCGCTCTCAGGCGGCACCTGAGCCTTTTGAAGCTCGATGATTTCATCACTTAAGCGGTTCAATTGATCCATAAACTTCAAGCTGCTTTCTTTATTAAAGCGATGGCGGATATGGTCAAGGGTATCATCATCAAAACGCTTAATGAGATGGTAAGAGTCGTTTTCCATTTGCAGGTTGACAATAATGTCTGCATACTTTTTAAAATTGACCGTCTGCATTTGTAACACTTCTTCTCGTAACTGTTCGATAGCTGTCAGAGAGGCCCTAAGCTGTTCTATTTTATCTCTTAGGCTATCTGCCTGCTCAGTAAGGGCGGTCGCTACATCCGCCGGCGTTTCTAAAGAAATTAAGCGATGCTTGATATCATCCAAAGAAAAACCCAGTGATTTCAAGGCTATGATTTGATGCAGTATTACTAAGTCTTTATCTGTATAAAGTCTTCGCCCTCCTTCGCTTTCAGCTGAAGGGGATAGCAGACCTTTTTTATCGTAGTATTGCAAGGTTCGGACAGTGACGCCCATTTTCTTTGCAACCTCTCCAACTGTCATAAAGCCAAACGGTATGGTTCGATGTTTTGCCATGGTCTCTACCTCCTAGGAGATATTATGCATCATTACCTAGCGTCACGAACAAGGCCTTTTTCAAAAAATTTGCGGCAGAGATTTCTCCCTGCCGCTTTTTACGTGTGCAAAAATAAGGGCTTCTTCCAGTATTTTCCTTGCACACACCAGTATGCGATTCAGTTTCGGCATCTGTTCCCTAAGTCGCTCAGGCCGGTCCTCCGTCCGGTCATCAATATCAAGGAAAGAGTGGCTCAGCTTTCCGCTTGTAAAGGGTGCCGTGTAAAAGGACACCCGGTCACTCCTCTGCGTCGGCAAAAATAATTTGCTTGGGACAATACTGCTCGGCCTTTCTTACTGCGGCCTGGACGTTAGGATCCTGGGGCGATTGGTTATGGACCCGGGCCTGGTTAGCGGCATTCAGCTCAAAGACTTCCGGCGCCAAGGCCACGCAAGCGCCACAGCCGATGCAGCCGCCTGAAATGCTGATGTACATGAGAACTCCTCCTTTGGTCTACTGTTTTTTTACCCGGGAGGGGCGAATGCTATGCATCGGCTCTTGGACAGGGCGCTGTAACAGGGTATAATAACGGTAACTTAGCAATCTTCTGATGGCATTAAAGGAGGCAGTTATGAAACATCATGCGCTAACGGCGCTCGGACTTGTGCTGGCCCTGGTTTTCAGCACGCCGGTCATGGCGACGGCAGCCCCCCTACCGGATAAGGCGCTGGTTGTGGACGGGATCCTGCTCATCAACAGGACCTACCCGATTGGCCCGGACTACGATCCCATTCCCAATGCCCCTGACAACAAGCAGCTCCTGCCGGAAGCCCAGAAGGCTTTCAACGAGATGCGCAGCGCGGCACAAAGGGAAGCCGGCCTTAATCTATTTGTCCTGTCGGGCTACCGCAACTATGCCTACCAACAGTGGCTTTACAACAGTTACCGGGCCAATGTCGGCGACTATGCCGATACCTTCAGCGCCAAGCCGGGTATGAGTGAACACCAGAGCGGTTTGGCGGCGGACATTGGCGACTTGCGCTATCCCGGGGCCACCCTGGAAGTGTCCTTTGAAAATACAGATGCCGGCCAGTGGTTGGCGGCCAATGCGCCCCGGTTCGGTTTTATCCTGCGCTTTCCCAAAGGGCAGGAAGGGGTGACCGGCTACCAGTATGAGCCTTGGCATTTCCGCTACGTCGGCCGGGAAACAGCCCAGCGCATGACCGCTGCCGGTGTGCCCACCCTGGAGGCCTGGTTGGGGACCGATCCGTCCGCCGGCCGTGCCCTGGGCTATCATAAAATCGGTAATGTTCTTGTGAACCGGTTGCCGGCGCCCTTGGGCGGCTACCTGATCAAGGGCTATCACTACTACAAGCTGAGGGACTTGGCCCAGGCCTTAAGCGGCACGGCAGCGGCCTTTTCCGTGGACTATGACGCGGACAGCCGTGAAATTATTTTGCAGCGAACCCCTTTTGCCAGCAGTGAGGAGAAAATTGCCGTAGAGACAGGCATGCCCTGCCGCAGTGCCCTGATGGACGACATTCGCGTGCGGGTGGATGGTGGCGCCTTTTCCTTGAGCCGGGCGGTGATTGACGATTTCAGCTACATCAAGCTGCGCGACCTGGCAGCGCCCCTGGGCTTTAAGGTCGACTGGCAGGAAGCGCCGCCGACGGTGCTTTTGACCACACCGGAGAAGCCCCTTGCCGAGCCTGACAACCAGTTCGCCGGTCAAGGGGAGCAGGGACCGTCAGAGAGCGCTGCCCCAGTAGAGGCCCCTGCCACATCCGAACCGGCACCATCTGCCGGACCAACCGTCGGTTGATTTTTTGATAAGAAGAAAGTGAGGAAGACCCTATGGCAAAAATAAAAATGACAACCCCCCTGGTGGAAATGGACGGGGATGAAATGACCCGGATCCTCTGGGGATGGATTAAGGACAAGCTCATCCTGCCCCATGTGGACCTGAAGACGGACTACTATGATTTGGGCCTGGACCACCGCAATGCCACCGATGACCAGGTGACCCATGAGGCAGCCGAGGCCATTAAAAAATACGGCGTTGGGGTGAAGTGCGCCACCATCACCCCAAATGCCGCCCGGATGGACGAATATGATTTAAAAGAAATGTGGAAAAGCCCCAACGGCACCATCCGGGCCGCCTTGGACGGGACCGTTTTCCGGGCGCCGATCTTGGTCAAGGGCATTGCCCCCTATGTGGCCAACTGGGAAGCCCCCATTACCGTGGCCCGTCACGCTTATGGCGACCTGTACCGGAATGCGGAACTGACGGTCAGCGGGCCGGCAAGGGCGAAAATGGTCGTCCAGTATGATGACGGACGGACAGAGGAAAAAGACATTTTCCGCTTTGAAGGGCCGGGTATCGTTCAGGGCATGCACAACTTGGACGCTTCTATTGAAAGTTTTGCCCGCGCCTGCATGACCTATGCCCTGGACACCAAACAGGACCTCTGGTTTTCGACCAAAGATACCATTTCAAAGGTCTACGACCACCGGTTTAAGGATATTTTTGCTGAAGTCTATGAGAAAGACTATAAGGCTGCCTTTGACCAAGCCGGGCTGGAATATTTTTACACCCTGATTGACGATGCGGTGGCGCGGGTGGTCCGGTCTCGCGGCGGCTTTATCTGGGCCTGCAAAAATTATGACGGCGACGTGATGAGCGATTTGGTGGCAACGGCCTTTGGCAGCTTGGCCATGATGACCTCTGTCCTGGTATCCCCGCAGGGCTATTACGAGTATGAAGCGGCGCACGGAACGGTCCAGCGCCATTACTACAAACACTTGCAGGGTGAAGAAACCTCCACAAACAGCGTGGCCACCATCTTTGCCTGGTCAGGTGCCTTACGCAAACGGGGTGAACTGGACGGCAACTCAGACTTACAGGCCTTTGCCGACCGGTTGGAGAAGGCCACCTTGTCCACCATTGAAGCCGGTGAGATGACCGGCGACCTGGTCCTCCTGTCCACCTTGACCAAGAAGCAAAAACTGTCCAGCGAAGCCTTTTTAGACGCAATTGCCGGGCGGTTATAAGGCCCTTGTTTGCCTACAAACGTTTTGTGCAAGAAGAGCAAGCAAATTCAATTTATAAAGGAGTGAGCTTATGTTCAAGCAATCACGTAAATGGCTCGCCGGCCTGCTGTGTGCAGGCTTGCTGGTGACCAGCCTGCCCTTGACGGCGGCCCCTCTTGCCGCCGCGCCTTCGTCCGTTTCCCCGTCCTTTGCCTATGGGCCCTGGGCGCCGGAAGAGATGACGGTCAGCCCGGACCAATTGAAGGCCGGTGAAGCCGGGGTCATCCAGGTTAACTTTGACCGGAACTATTCACCGGCAGCCGGTGACCGCCTGGAAGTGGCCGCCCTGGATGGGCAAGGGAAGAAACTGGACAAGGAGAGCCAGGAGATCGCCCTGGACCAGACCGCCACAGTCGGTGCGGTGGCCGTATCGGTAACGCCGTCTGCCCAGGTGAGCAAGTACCTTGTGACCTATAAGGGGGCGCCTGGGAATACAGCCAAGTTGAGCGCTACCCTTAAGGTGACCGGCGGCTTAGCAGACCTCAAGCCGGAACTGACCTATGCCAATTTGCGGGTGGCCCCCGGTGAAACCGTTGCGGCGCCGACCCTGGCCCTGGTGGACCAAGCCGGCAACCGCCGGTCTGCCCAAGCGGTGACCTTCAGCGTCACCGGCGCCACCGTGGATGGGAGCATCAATAAAGACGGGAGCTTTGTGGTGGCAGGCAATGCCCCCATCGGTTCTTCGATTATCGTCACGGCCACCGCAGACGGTTTAACGGCGACGGCAACCTTTACCGTCACCCGGGCCAGTAAGACGGAAGGCATCTTTTTAAAAACGTCCTCCAGCAAGGGGGCCCTTGAGGCGGACAATAACCTGACCTTTAGCTTACAGAAAGACGGCCAACCGGTGATCTTAGAGTGGAAGCCGACGGTCATCCGGGTAGAATTTTTGAACGGCGCTCAGGCCATCGGTTATGCGGTCGATTTGAACAAGATTAGCAGTGGTGGGGAAGGAAAGCTGGTCTTGAAGTCTCAGACCGCCGCCACTGTTCAATGGCGGCTGGTTTTATCAGATAACGAGGGCCACCGGTTAAGCACTGAACCGGTCGATTATACCTTTGCCGCCGGTCAGCCGCCGGTGCAAAAACGGACAGTGGCCTTGGACATCGGCTCGACGAATTTGGTCGTTGACGGGGATATGGTGGTCGCCATGGATTCAGCACCGGTGGTGGTGAACAGCCGGACCTACGTCCCCTATCGCGCCGTGGCCCAGGCCTTTGGGGCAAAAGTGACCTATAACCATGCGGCACGGACGGTGACCACCACTTTGGGCGAGCAAAAGATTGTCATGACCCTTGATCAAAAGACCTACCAGTTGAACGGCGCCAACAAGCAAATGGACGTGGCGCCTTACGTCAACCAAGCCGGCCGGACCATGGTGCCGGTGCGCTTTGTGGCAGAAGCCCTAGGCTTCCAGGTCACCCCACGCTATCGCGGCAATGGCACCACCCAGGGAGTTTCCTTTAGCCGCTAGTCAGCGGACAAGTGCCGGCCTCGGCAGGACAAGATAAAAAGCGATGTAACTGCACTGACCCCCAAAAGTTGGACCAAGAAATCCAACCTTTGGGGGTCTTTTAATGGCAAAATACAGTTATGAATTGAAGAAGAAAATTGTTGAGGAATACTTGAATGGAAACGCAGGTCATAAAATCCTGGCTAAGAAATACCAAATTGGCGAATCACAGATCAGACGCTGGAGTTATAGAATTAAGAAGAACACTTCATCACTATTTGAGGGAAAAATGTTTTGCTTAATTCTTTTTTTATTGAAGAATTTGAGCGAAAGGAGGTAATCGTGAGAAATTATGAGAAAATACCCGCCTTGTATGAAAGGTTAAGCCGAGATGATGAACTACAAGGCGAGAGCAATTCGATTGTCAATCAGAAGAAAATCTTGGAAGAATACGCAAAGAAAAATCATTTGGAGAACATCATTCATTTTACCGATGACGGAATCAGCGGAACACAGTTTGATCGTCCGGGATTTATGGCAATGATGAACGGAGTCAATCAAGGAAATATCGGTTGTATCATCGTAAAGGATATGTCAAGACTTGGCAGAGATTACCTCAAAGTCGGTCAATATATGGAGATATTAAGACAAAAGGGAGTAAGACTCATTGCCATAAACGACAATGTAGACAGCTTTTACAAAGACGATGATTTTACTCCATTTCGAAACATTATGAACGAGTGATATGCGAGAGATACATCAAGGAAAATCAAGTCCACATTCAAAGCTAAAGGCGAAAGCGGAAAGCATACAGGAAGCAGTCCACCCTATGGCTATATCAAAGACAAGGACGATAAAAATCAGTGGATTATCGACGAAAAAGCAGCAGAGATTGTCCGAAGAATATTTCATCTGACAATGGACGGAAAAGGACCCTATGCCATTGCAAGGATATTGGAAGCCGACAAGATAGATATACCCGCCTATCATCAGCAGAAATTGGGATATGGACTACATCAAAGCAAAGTGTTTGAATATCCGTATCGTTGGTGCAGTTCCACGATTGCAAGTATCTTAAAAAAACAAGAATATTTAGGGCATACAGTCAACTTCAAAACAAGGAAGCATTTCAAAGACAAGAAAAGTAAATATGTATCTGAAGATAACTGGCTCATCTTTGAAAACACCCACGAGCCAATCATAGACCAAGAAACCTTTGATAATGTGCAGAGAATACGAGGAAATGTGAAACGCTATCCTGACGGTTGGGGCGAATACCACCCCCTTACAGGACTGATGTATTGTGCCGATTGTGGCAGTAAAATGTATGTTCACAGAACGAGCAACTACAAGAATATCCCCTATTATACTTGCAGTGCCTACACAAAAGTACCTTGTGGAACACTTTGTCCCTCCGCTCACAGGATAAAAGCAGAAGTAGTCTTAAAGCTCATTCAAAGCACCCTACAAGACATTAAGAAAAGCCTTGATGAAGATAACGAAGCCTTTCTCCATTCCATTCAAAACGAAATGGAAGAAAGCGAAAAAATGGAAATGGAAAAGAAAAAGACAAGGCTCACAGATAGTAAAAACAGACTTCAGGAACTGGAACGCTTAATGTGTTGGATATATGAAGATATGATACTGGAGAAGATACCGAATACCCGGTATGAAATCTTAAATAATCAGTATGAAACCGAGCAAAGGGAACTTAGTAAAGAAATCGATGAGTTGGAAAAAGCCATCAAGCGATACGAAAAAGAAACCGACAGAGCCAAAAAGTTTATCCGGTTGATTGAACGCTATGATAACTTTGACGAACTGACACCGACCATCATTAACGAGTTTGTAGAAAAAATCTTAGTCCACGAACGAGATCGAAAAGGCAGTCAAACCGCCAATCAGAAAGTCGAAATCTACTTCAACTTTATCGGCAACTATGAACCGCCGAAAGAAGAATTATCCGAAGAAGAAATGCAGAAATTAAGGGAGGAGGAAGAAAAAGAACGGGCAAGAAAAGACAGGCTTCATCAAAACTACTTGAAACGTAAAGCAAACGGCAAGCAAAAAGAATATGAGGATAGATATAAGGCAAGGAGAGAGGAGAAAAAACAGGAGAAACTAAAGGTTTTGAAAAGAACAGGGATACCGGTAAGTGAGTATAGAAAAATATTTAAAAAACAAAAATGATATACAATAGTTAGTTGACATTAACTATCATATAGTATATAATAAAAACCGACGACATTGTCGGTTTTTTTATTTGTTGAGTAGAAAAGAGGTCTTCATTTTGAAAGAAGAAAAACAAAAAGTAGGACAAATCAAAAAAAAGAAAATTAGAGAAGCTGCAAAAAAATGTTTTTTAACAAAAGGCTTTCAAAGCACAACGATGGAAGATGTCATTACAGAGATAGGTATGAGTAGAGGGGGTGTTTATCATCATTATGCAAGTACAAATGAAATGCTTAAAGACTTAATGCTTGATGGTAATGATTACAGAAACAGCTTGATAAATGAGTATTTGGAAAATAATCGAGGCAAAGATAAATATCAGCAAATGGGTGATATTTTGGTTGATAAGTCACTGGCTGATACAGATTTGATGAGATTATATACGCTCCTTTTACAGGTAAAAAAATATAATGAGGATTTGGAAAAGTTGTATCAAGAATTGAAACTTAATACGACTAATGAGCTAAGTTTAATCGCCAAGCAGCTTGGAATTAAAGCAGATATATTTGGTGACGGTTTTTTAGTGAATTATATCAATGGATTGATATTAAGTTCAGAAATTTTAGGTGCGAGAAAGTCTTATAGCGAGCATAAACGATATATAAAAGAAACAATGATAAATTATATTGTTGATGTAGAAAAGGAAAATTAAAACAATTAGGAGGTTTCAAATGAGCAAACGATTAGAGGTAAAGGATTTAATCAATATAGGATTATTTTCCGTATTAGGATTCATATTTATGATGATTGGATCATTTTTAGCAATGATTCCGGTTTTAATGCCGGTTGTCCCATTTGCACAGGGAGTTTTGGTAGGACCTGTAAATATGCTATATTCTACCAAAATTAAAAAAAGAGGAATGATTTTTATTCAATCATTATTGATTGCATTGATATATGTTGCTATGGGACATGGACCTTGGGCATTATTAACGGCTGTTATCGCCGGTATTATTGCTGAAATAATTTTGAAATCAGGAGAATATACCAATGTAAAGAAAGCAAGATTGGCATTTTCAATTGCTCCTCTTTGCACGTTAGGAAATTGGCTTCCAATTTTTATATCAAGAAATGAATATATTAAGCAAATGTTAGAACAAGGATACGATCAAGAGTTCATTGATAAGATGCTTAGTGTTATGCCAAATTGGATTATTGTTGTAATGGCAATAGTAGGAATTATCGGTGCATATATAGGTTGTAGCATTGGAATGGCATTTCTAAAAAAACACTTCAAAAAAACCGGTATGGAAAAATAAGATTTCATGGAGAGTTAGGATGATAATCAAACTTGATTTTCGTACAAAACTTTTTATGACGATAGTTCTTTCATATGTGATGGTATTAGGCAATATTCAAACAAAGTATTTCGTGCAAGCCATTTTAATATCCACAATTCCGATAATACTTTTAATTAACGCAAAATATATAAGAGTAGCTATTATTGGAGTGGCTACTCTTTTGTTTGTTTATGCTGCTGATAAATTTCTGATAGGGCTTAATTACAATCCTGTGGTTGCAATTTTATTGATAATAGTGATGGTTATTAAAAAAAATCTCCCCGCATTTTTGATGGGGAGATATACCATACTTACATCAAATGTTGGAGAAAGCATTTACTCATTAAAAAAAATGAAATGTCCAGATGGAATAGCCATTCCCTTGACGGTAATGGTACGTTTCTTTTATGCTGCAAGGATTGATTATAGTAATATAAAAAAAGCTATGCGTTTGAGAGGATTGACGCTTAAAAAGTTAATAAAGAGTCCAATTTTATTATTTGAATATAGATTAGTGCCATTATTGATGTGCTTATCAAAGGCAGCAGATGATTTGACGGTATCAGCTATGACGAAAGGGTTGGCTGTAAATCAAAAGAGAACAAGTATTAGTGAAACATATATGGGACTTGTTGACTTTATGTTTTTCTTAATAATGGCATGGATAATATATATATATATATAAGGGGAAAATATGCTTGAATTACAAAATTTAACAGTGGGTTTTGACGGTGAAAGCATATTGAAAAATATAAATATGATTTTCAAACCCGGTGAAGTAACCGTCATTACAGGACATTCAGGAACAGGAAAAAGTAGCTTGCTAAAAGTTATCAATGGAATCATTCCGGAATACAATAATGCAGAATTAGAAGGAGATATTGTATTTAACGGAAAATCATTGGTTGGCTTGACAATATTGGAACGATCTAAATTTATATCTACAGTGTTTCAAAATCCTAAAACACAATTTTATTGTATCAATTCAACCGATGAACTGGCTTTTCAGCTGGAAAATAGAAACATAGACAAAGATTTGATTTTAGATAAAATTCAGTATTATTCAGCGGTTTTAGGTACAAAGGAATTATTAGATAGGAATATCTTTGAACTATCTGGAGGCGAAAAGCAGTTGATTGCAGTAACAGCTTGCGGGATTTCTGAAAATGAAATTATCTTGTTGGATGAACCCTCATCTTCCTTAGATCAGGTTGCAATAGAGCATTTACAGAATGCCATTATGGAACTGAAAAAAAGAAAGAAAATTATCATCATTGTGGAGCATAGATTGTTTTATCTGAAAGATATGCTTGATAAATTGTGTGTGATAGAAAATGGAACTTATAAAGAATACACAAAAGAGCAGTTTTGTGATGATTTCTTTGAACAGGTTTCTGAAAAACACAATCTAAGGAGTTTTAATGCGATTTCTAAAAACAATTTTTTAAGCAGGAAATATAAGCAAGTAGAAGTGTTAAAGAAAAATTCTTCAGATCTTGATTGTAAAGCATTGTCTTGTTTGAATTTCAAAAAAAAATATGAAAGAAAGGAAATCTTTGACTTCAGTATTGCCTTTGAA
>OGSJ01000569.1_pt1 | contig 21022 bp, 27 predicted proteins | sample 1573851 | NCBI WGS metagenome assembly OGSJ01 (sample SAMN03295846, study PRJEB24534) | human gut metagenome | isolation source: fecal sample 6 from infant 6 | host: Homo sapiens | place: USA: Pittsburgh, PA | collected 2014-07 | reverse complement strand
GTCTACCATCGCCATTCTGGAGGCCGATGCAGTGCTGCGGATCATAAACTGCGACCTCAAATCGGTGAGCTACCTGTCCAGCCAGCAGGAATATCTGCGGATGGCAGGGTTTGACTTCGACAAGCTGTACAAGGCGGTCAGCAACGTGAAATCCAACGAAGCCAGCCAGAACATGGAACAGGCGTTGGGCAGCGCTGTGTTTACCCTCCCGCATTCCCCGGAGCTGGAGGCGCAGGTACTGGCTGGAAACCTGTTCGCCGATTTATCCCTGAAAGACAGCCGGGGTTTCCGCAAGGAAGTTCAAAAAATATCAAGGGAGGTATTTGGAGTATGAGTATAAAAGTGTTTTGTTTCCAAAGCTCCCTCGGAGAGCTGGGGGTTCCCAAAAGGGGGATAGTTCCCCCTTTTGAGGCACACCGTGAGCGCAGCGAACCTTGCAGCTTTCGCAAAAGCTGCGTGTGCCAAAGGAGGTGTTCGGTGTATGAGCAGGCATAATCTGTTCTTTACTCCGGAGCAGAAAACCGGGGATTTCCACAGTGTGCTGCAGCAGGTGCAGGAATATATCGCCGGTCAGCACAGCGAACTTTTGTCAGACGGCAATGCCGCTGAAGCCAAGGCCAATATCAAGCGGTACATCGCCAAGTTTGTGCAGGACAGCCGTGTAGCGGTCAAAGGTATGACACCCCAGCAATTAGTGGATGCCCTGTTCACAGAGATGGCTGAATACTCCTTTCTCACCAAGTACATCTTTGCGGACGGAATCGAAGAAATCGACATCAACAGCTGGCGGGATATTGAAATCCAGTATGCCGGTGGGCGCTGCGAAAAGCTGAGGGAACACTTTGACAGCCCTGAACACTGCATCAATGTGCTGCGCCGGATGCTTCATGTGTCCGGCACGATTCTGGATGATCAGTCCCCGCTGGTGGTGGGTACTCTTGCTGAAAATATCCGAATTGCCGTCATGAAAAGTCCCATTGTGGATGCCAACATCGGCGCTGCGGCCTCCATTCGTATTGTGAATCCCAATCATATGGAAAAACAGGACTTCATAGACGGCGGCACGGCAACCGGAGAAATGCTGGATATGCTCTCGGAGTTTATTCGCTACGGCATTTCGGTATGCATTGCCGGAGCTACCAGCAGCGGCAAGACCACTGTTGCAGGCTGGCTGCTCACCACCATCCCTGACAACAAGCGTATTTTTACCATTGAAAACGGCAGCCGGGAGCTTTCCCTCATCCGGGAACAGAATGGCAGGGTTACCAATTCCGTGGTGCATACCCTCACCCGCAACAGCGAGAACGAGCTGTACCGCATTGAGCAGATCGACCTTGTGGACATCTCCCTGCGCTTCAACCCGGACATTATCGTGGTTGGAGAAATGCGTGGAGAGGAAGCCAATGCCGCTCAAGAGGTAGCCAGAACCGGCGTGGCGGTGGTCACCACCATTCACTCCAACTCCTGCGAATCCACCTACCGCCGCATGGTTTCCCTGTGCAAGCGAGCCGTGGATATGTCAGATGAAACCCTCATGGGTTATGTGACGGAGGCCTATCCCATTGTGGTGTTCTGCAAGCAGTTAGAAAATAAACAAAGGCGGCTGATGGAAATCATGGAATGCGAAATCCTGCCGGACAACAGCCGGAATTACCGTACCCTGTTCCGGTATGAAATCACCGAAAACCGCTATGAGGATAACCAATTTTTTATTACCGGGCACCATGTGGAGGTCAATCCCATCTCCGACAGCCTATGCAAACGGCTGCTGGAAAACGGGATGCCGCAGGAACGCATCAACGCCATCAGGAAAGGGGGGCAAATAGCCGTATGACAACCATTCAACTTTTGGCCTGTATCGGCATGATTACGGGCTTTTTTCTTTTACTCGGACTAAAGCCGATGGAATTCACCGATGGGCTGTTTTCCTTTCTCACCAGAGAAAAAAAGTCCATCAAGGATGAAATCAAAGCGGCACAGCGCCGCCAGAAGCCGGGATTTTTGAAACGCCAAATCCAGATAGCGCAGGAGGTGCTGGCCATGACCGGCAGGAGCAATCGCTTCTCTCTGGTTTGCGCTTGCTCCCTGCTGCTGTTTGCCATTGGTGCCGCAATCGCCATTGTGATGGGCAATTTCTTCTTGGCTCCGGTGATGGCTGTGGGGTTTATGATGCTGCCCTTTTGGTATGTGCAGCTCACCGCCAGCCATTTCAAAAAGGACATCGCCGCTGAGCTGGAAACGGCACTCTCCATTGTCACAACCGCATATTTACGCAGCGAAAATATCATCACCGCTGTGGAGGAAAACCTCGGCTATCTGAACCCGCCCGTGCATCAGGTGTTTAAGGATTTTGTGCTGCGGGTGAAACTCATTGATCCGGATGTGCTGGAAGCCATCAAGGTGCTGCGTACCAAAATAGACAACGAGGTGTTCCGGGAATGGTGCGATGCCCTCTGCGACTGCCAGCATGACCGCAGCCTGAAAGTAACCCTGACTCCTATCGTCAGCAAGCTCAGTGATATGCGGATTGTCAACGGCGAACTGGAATACCTCGTCTTTGAACCCCGCAAGGAATTTATTATCATGGTCATCTTCGTGATCGGCAACATTCCGCTGATGTATCTCCTGAACAAAAGCTGGTACGATACGCTGATGCATACTCCGTTGGGGCAAATCATTCTGGCCATCAGTGCCGCCCTCATCTTTGTTTCTACCGCTTGTGTCCTTAAACTGACCAAACCCCTTGAATATCGGAGGTGAACTATCATGATGAAATTGTATCTTAACCCCCTCGGAGAGCTGGGGGTTCCCAAAAGGGGGATAGTTCCCCCTTTTGAGGCACACCGTGAGCGCAGCGAACCATGCAATTTCCGCAGAAATTGCGTGTGCCATAGGAGGTGATGAGGATGGGATTACTGTTTTTATTCGGAATCACCTTGGCGGCAGGGCTGTTCTTTCTTCTTTTGGATCTGCTGCGCCTGCCATACCTCAGTACCGCCAAAGCTATGCTGAACACCACAAGATCAGAGAAAAAAACGGCAAAAACCTTGGAAGCCTACCTCATGACTTGGGCGGTAAAGCTCGCAAAGCTCATCCACATGGATGAATACCGCAGGCATCGGCTGAAAAATGTACTGAAAGCCACTGGCATGAACATGGAGCCGGAGGTCTATCAGGCCTATGCGCTGGTGAAATCCAGCGTGATTTTGCTGTTGGCAGTTCCGGCAGGCTTTATCTTTCCCTTGCTGGTGCCGGTTGTGGTGTTCCTTGGGGTCATGGTGTATTTCAAGGAAACCAAAAAGGCAGATGAAAAGCTGTCCGCCAAGCGAGCATCGGTGGAAAAGGAACTGCCCCGCTTTGTTGCCAACATTGAACAGGAACTGAAAGCCTCCCGTGATGTGCTGGCCATCATAGAGAACTACAAGAAAAATGCCGGAGAAGCCTTTGCCGGAGAGCTGACCATGCTGGCAGCGGATATGCGCTCCTCCAGCTACGAGGCAGCCCTTACCCGGTTTGAGGCGAGGCTCAATTCGCCCATGCTGTCGGATGTGGTGAGAGGCCTCATCGGCGTGCTGCGTGGCGATGACAGTACGGTGTATTTTCAGATGCTGGCGCACGATTTCAAGCAGCTGGAGCTGCAGCGCCTCAAAGGTGAGGCACAGAAAATACCGCCGAAAATCCGTGTGTTTTCCTTTCTCATGCTGATGTGCTTCCTCTTTACCTATCTGGCCATCATCGCATATGAGATCATCAAGTCCCTCGGCGGGATGTTTTAAGGGGGTGAAACTGTGATTGTACAGGAAATGTTAATCAAGTATCCGCAGGCGTCCTTTGATATGATGACACCGGGCGGGTTTGTCTTTTTAACGCCGGAAGCAGCAAGGGAGTTGCTGTCAGGAAAGAGCGTTACCGGACATTCCGGTGTTTCGGAGTGCGCAAGAGTGGTGACGGCTGATGAGCTTTTGAATCAGGAGGTCATCAGCTCCAACTACAGCAACAATGTGTGGCATATACTAAGCGATTTTCCGCAGATGGAGCAGAACTCCGCCCCGCCCGAACAGGGGGTGAAGCTATGCTGAAGCTCTTAAAATCCAGACGTGGCGAGGGTTACATTGATGTGTGCGTCCTCGTCCTCTGCGCCATGCTGGTCATTGCGCTGGCCGTTCAGGTGCTGCCGGTGTTCATCGCCAAACATCAGCTGGACACCTATGCCACAGAGCTGTGCCGGGAAGCGGAAATCTCCGGCAGGGTTGGCAGCGAAACCAGCCGCCGTGCGGCGGTTCTTACCGAGCAGACAGGGCTGAGTCCCCGGATTTCATGGTCAAAGACCGGCACTATCCAGCTGAATCAGGAAATCACCGTCACCCTGACATTGGACAAGAACATCGGGCTGTTCGGCGGGTTCGGTTCGTTCCCGATCACCCTGCGTTCGGAGGCCTCCGGGAAAAGCGAGGTGTACCACAAATGACCAAGCTAAAAAATGTTCTTAAAAGTAAGACCGGAAACGGCTTCCCTTTGGCGGTAGCCATTACGCTGGCGCTGGTGATTATCCTGTGCGGCGTGATGGAGTTTTTTCGGCTGAATATCATTGCCACAGGCGTAAAGGAAGCCTTGGAGGATGCCATCATCGTGACGGTCAACGACAACTATGCCGATGTGTATCACGGTGTCCGGGAGGGCTACAGCGGTGGATATCAGCCGGACGGCTCCTCCTTTTCCTACAGCGTGAACACCGGCGATATTTACAGTTACATGGACGGTGTCCTCGGCACAGAAGATGTCAGGGGCAGCCATGTGAAATATGCCGGGGATGCTTTGGAATACAGGCTCTCCGGCTTGGATGTAACCATCCGCAATGCGCCGCTGGCTCCTTCCTATCCCAAAAACGCACAGCGATTCGAAGCGGATGCGGTGATTCTTTTGGAGGTGCCGGTCTATTTCGGAGGCAAGGAGCTTGCTCCCATGAAGATCAAGCTAAAGGTTCAGGCGGGATACACCGAGGTCTTTTAACTGTTCGGGAAATTGTCTGGACTTCCGAAAAAATATGTAGTATGGTGAGAAATACAAAGAGGTAACATTTTACACTTCTCAAAGGAGGTTATCTATATGAGTGATAAAACCAAAAGGAGGCTCGCTATTGCGGGCGTTGCGGTCATCGGCCTTGCGCTGGTATTTGCCATCGGAATGCGGTTTGCTAAAGAACCCGTAAGGCCGGATGCTTCTTCACAGGAGCCGGTAAGTTCTTCGGATGTGGCTCCTGATATACAGAATAACACAAAGGAAAAAGAAGTAGTGGTTTCCCCGCAGCCTTCATCAGAACCGGAAAGCTCGGAAACGCTGCCGCCCCAAACCGATCTGCCGGAGCAGAAACTCCAATCCGATCCGGTAAAGCCGGAAGCTCCTGAAAAGCCGGAAGTGCCAAAGGATGCGGATACCACGAATCCATCCAAGCCGCCGGAATACAAGCCGGAGGATACGGAAAAGAAACCGGCTCCTGAAAGCAAGCCACAGGGTGGCGGTGGGCTGCCGGGTTTTGATAACGTGCCGGACGGCGGTGCCAATCAGGGTGAATACCTTGACGATATGTATGAAAACGGCAATAAGATCGGTGAAATGGATTAACAACATATATTCGCATCAAAAAGCATGGTTTACACCGTGCTTTTTTTGTTGCGGAAAGGAGGAAAAATGAAGCGATTACTTTCCGTTTTTCTAATGGTATCCCTGATTTTTTGCCTGTTTTCTCCTATTTCCGTTTATGCTGTTGGCGATGGAAATGTGGATGGAGGTGGCGGCGGCATGGGCGATGGCACCAGCACCAACTCGTGGACTCCGGGCAATGAGGGTGTGCGGGTGACAGTGGTTCGGGTAAGTGACCATGCAGTGGTTACGACTCCGATTGACCTTACCAACAAATCGCCTGCAACATCCATTTACCATTTTGGAAAGGTCAGCAAGCTGCAATATAACGGTGGCAGAGGATTATCCCCTATAAAAGGAGGATACACATTTAAAAATCCAGCACAGGCGCTTCCAAGGATTATAAGTACGAATGGCAGCAACAATATTGACGCTATTAAGAGCTATTTTACAGATGAGCAGGTCATACGTTCCATTGCGGCAACAACCGGTATGAGTTACGATGTGTTGATTGGCGGTGACTATAAATTACTCATTGAACCATTTGCTTTTTATAAGTTTGAGGGCATGACGGTGTTAACCACAGCCACAGAAGCTGCCATGTATGACGAACAGGTCGGTGGTCTTTTGCGAAAGAGAATGGTATCTCTATCCCATAAGAATTTGCCGCTGGCCATGTTCTTGGAGGTGGCGGATCTCGGCTATCCGGCATGGTCAGGCAGTACAACTACGGCGGCTTCCAATGCGGATATTAAAGCCGCTCTCGGTCTTGGCATCGTGCGGTTTAAGGATGCGCCTGCCGAGCCTCCGGAGGTTTCTGTGTATGATTACGAATACCGGGTGAACACCGAAGTCATCACGGCGATTACCGTCAGCGGCGGTCAGAGTGATCCGGATCGTCCGGTATCGGCAACCTTTTATGTGAATGGCAGGAGCCACCGGGTCAGCAATATCTACTATCCCGATGGCGACAGCCAGCTGGCATGGATACGCTGGACAACTCCGAATACTCCGCAGCAGATGACGATAACCGTTTCTGTGTCCGGAGGCGGCAGCTCCAGCAAGGCGACAATTAACGTAAATATCGTTGACCTTGATAAGAATCCGCCGCCCAATCCTGTGGCAGATGACCGCAACGACAGCTTTAGAAAATCCGCTGTTCCCAACAAGCCACAGCAGACCTCCGCCAGCTGGACGGTATGGCGGCCTTGGTGGCAGGAGCATTGGGTATGGCACAGTGACTGGAACTGGTACAGCGATGGTGACGGAGGCGGCCATTGGGAGGATGACGGCGAATGGGTCGATGAGGGCTGGTGGGAGTTTGACCTTGACCGGTATCAGGCCAGCCTGTCGGCAAGCATGGCAATCAAGCCCGATGATAAAAGCCCAACCGCCAGCGGAACGGTCATGAAGTCCGGCTATGGGATCAAGGAAACGGTTTCTGCCAGAGTCAGCACCAATCAATCTTCGGCGGTAACTGGAGCGCAGACTGCGGTGACCTACTTCCCGGAATTTGGGTACCAAACCTACTGGCGGCTACTGGAGCGCATGAGTTCCGGCTACAGTTCCCGGTTTGAGTTTCAGAAGAATCCCTACAGTACGTATAACCGCAGGACGCATTTTTCACCCATCTGGTTCCCGGACGGAAGCTATACCCCGTACACATGGCTGATTGATTGCTGGTCACCCGCCGGGATGCTCTCCATGAATCTCACGGACAGTGTCACCATCCGGAATAATTTATGGACGGACTGGCACATTGCGCCACAGAAACCCCATTAAAAACAGAGAAAAAACAAGACCGCAGCCAATCAAAAGCTGCGGTCTTGCCATTCTCAATCCTATAAAGGAAAGGTGGAAAATCAATGAAATCGAAACGAATTGCAATGCTCCTGTGCATAAGCTTACTGCTGTGTCTGATGTTCAGTACAACGGCCTATGCAGCGGGAACCGGGGATGTAGCCGGAGCCATTGAGGGAACGTGGACAACGGCTTCCCAGCAGATCAAAACCGTGGTCAACAAGGTGGTATTCCCAGCCATCGACCTGATTCTGGCTGTGTTCTTCTTTGCCAAATTAGGCACATGTTATTTTGAATATCGCAAACATGGCCAGATGGAATGGGCGGCTCCGGCAATCCTGTTCGCCTGCTTGGTGTTCACGCTGACGGCTCCCTTATACATCTGGCAGGTGCTGGGGATGTAGCACAGGAGTCGCAGAGCTTTACTCCTCCGGCTTATCGGTCAGTCGCAGCGGGGTCTCATCTGCATCCATATATGTTTCCTCGCACTCCTGCTGGGCGGTGCGCACGATACAAGCGGCCTGAGAAATGAGCTTCTCGGCATCGGTTGCTGCGTTAAACATTTTATAGTAGAGCTTTTTGTAATCTGCCACACAAATACCTCCTTTGAAATTATTTCGGCGGCCTCCGTTGTGTGGTATTAAAGCTCTGAACAAGCGGATTGTCAAGTCATAAATCAAAGAAAAAACAGCCAATGCTGGGGAGGGAGCGGAGGCTATGAAAGAGGTGAAATTCAAATGTTTATATGGGATTTTGTCGCTGACACTGTCCTCGGTCAGATTGTAGATTGGATCTACGGTCAAATCGTGGGATTCCTCGGCGACTTTTTTATGCAGATGGGAAACATGGGAGCTGACCTGTTCGAAATGAGCTGGGTACAGTCCATTGTGCTGTTCTTTTCCTATCTGGCATGGGCGCTCTACGATGTCGGCCTTGTGGTGGCCGCCTTTGAATGCGGGATTGAGTCTCAGTCCGGCAGAGGCAGCATCAAGGATACTGCTCTCAATGCCATCAAAGGCTTTATGGCTGTGGGGCTGTTCACCACGGTGCCGGTGGAGCTGTATAAGCTGTCGGTGTCTCTGCAGGGCAGTTTCACTGCCGGTATTACCGGACTCGGAACCGACTTCGGCACAGTAGCCCAAGGCATCATCGCATCGTTACAGGATGCGGGGAATCTGGAGCAGGCCATGACCAGCAGTGTGTTCGGCGGTCTGAAAGCCATCACCAGCCCGATTATGATGATTTTTATACTGATACTGATGGGCTATGCGGTCATTAAAGTGTTCTTCGCCAACCTGAAGCGAGGCGGTATTCTCCTCATCCAGATTGCCGTGGGGAGCCTATATATGTTCAGTGTTCCCCGTGGGTACATTGACGGCTTCGTTTCATGGAGCAAGCAGGTCATCGGGCTGTGCCTAACGGCATTTCTGCAAGCAACGGTGCTGATTGCCGGACTCATGGTGGTCAAAGACCATGCCCTGCTGGGGCTTGGCCTGATGCTGGCAGCAGGAGAAATCCCCCGCATTGCCGGACAGTTCGGACTGGATACCAGCACGAAAGCCAACCTCATGAGTACGGTGTATGCGGCGCAGACGGCGGTGAATATGACCAAAACAGTGGTACAGGCGGTGGCGAAATGAGTGAGAACAAGCTGGTCTATATCGCCTCACCCTATGCCGGGGACATACAACAGAATGTGGAATTTGCAAAGGCGGCCTGCCGCTATGCAATGGAGCAGAATTATACGCCGGTAGCTGTCCATCTTCTGTATCCGCAGTTTCTGGACGACAATGATCCCGCCCAAAGAGAATCCGGTCTTCGCATGGGGCATCGTGTGCTGGAGGCCTGCGATGAGTTGTGGCTCTGCGGCAGCCGGATTTCCACCGGCATGACGATGGAGCTTAGAGAAGCCAAAAAGCTGGGTATTCCTGTCCGGGAGATATCCGCAGAACAAATCCAAGGAGGTTTTACTATGGAAAAGAAATATGGTGTGTGGGCGATGCGCAGCACCGGTTCGGTGTGCGGAGCCGCCCAAAGCTGGTGCAAGCACGGCGGCAAGCCGATGGAATTTGAGTCGATAGAACAGGCCGAAAGCTATGCCAAGCAGTTAAACGAATCCTGTTATTCCCCCAATGTGCATTATGCCGCCAAAGAAATGGAACCGGAGCTGAACCAAGGCTCCGGTTTTTCTATGCGGATGTAAAGGAGGTGCCTCATGTATATTTACCCTGACCACTTAAGAGCAAAGGCGACCTTGTGGCTGTGGCAGCTGCGGGATATCGGCATCATCGGCGTGGCGTTGCTTCTCTCTGTGCTTGCGGTTTCCCAGCTGGGCTTTGTGACGCCTATCGTGCTGACCGCTGTTTACGCCTTTTTAACCATCCGCTTTGAGGACACAAGCATTCTGGATTTTCTCCGGTACGCCTGTGCCTTTTTTATTGCCAAGCAGCAATTCTATGAATGGAGGTACACGCCCAATGCGCAGGAACGATAAGGCAGAAGCCAAAAAACGAGTCTCCACCCGGCAACTTATCGGAACCAAGGAAATCACCGAATACAGCCTGCAGACCTATGGACACGGGGAGCTTGTGTATTTCATTATCAAGCCCAGCAATATATCGGTGCTGTCGGAGGCCAGCATCAGCACCCGCATTTATGCCCTGATGACAGTGCTGAAAGGCATTGCAGAAATTGAAATGCTGTGCCTGAACAGCCGGGAAAATTTCGAGGACAACAAGCGGTTTCTCCGCAGCCGCATGGAGCAGGAGCAAAATCTCGTAGTTCGAAAGCTCCTCGAAAAAGACCTGTCCTTCCTTGACCGGATACAGGTGCAGATGGCGACAGCAAGGGAGTTTCTGATCCTGATTCGACTGCGGAATGAAAAGGAAAAAGAGGTGTTCCCATACCTGTCCCGCATTGAGAAGTCTCTAAAAGAGCAGGGCTTTTCCGTAAAGCGAGCGGACAAGGAGGATATCAAGCGCATCCTTGCGGTTTATTTCGAGCAAAATGTCACAACTGAAAAGTTTGAGGATTTCGATGGGGAGCGATGGGTTATCTTGAATGAGTGAGCAGATAAAAAGGGAAGCCAAAATGTGCGATTTCGGCTTCCTTTTTTACTCATTACTCTTCACATGTTCGAATATCACAACCAAATAGCCCAATCGCCGTAATCAAAAGTACCGCTACCATGATGTAGATTGCCATCGACTTTCAGTTGCCTGAGAGCCTCTCGCATACGGATCAAAATCTCTGGCTGAATATCCAAACTGTGATGAGCAGGAAATACTTTTTTCACGGGCAGTGCCGCAACTTTTTCAAGCGATGCGAGATATGCCTGCGGATCAGTGGACGGATAGTAGGCAAATAGTGTGTCCTTATAGACAAGATCGCCGGTAAATAAGTAGCCACGTTGTGGTTCCCAAAAACATAGATGCCCCGGAGAGTGTCCCGGTGTATGCAGTGCCGTGATCATGCGCCCACCCAGATCAATGGTGTCACCGTCTTGTAGCACCCGTGTCGGCATTCCCTGAAAGAACTCATATGTGTTAACATCGTAACCCTCCGGCGGGTCGCAGCGGTCAAGCACCATTTCACGTATAGTATCCATGCTCAAAGGGAATTCTCCGGAAAGCCAATTGAGCTCAGCTTCATGGGCATAAAAATCATGATAGTATTTATGACCGCCGATGTGATCCCAGTGAATATGCGTAGCGACAGCCGTCACCGGTTTGTCTGTCAGCTTTTTCACCTCCGCAGATATGTCGCAGATGCCAAGCCCTGTATCAATCAAAAGTGCGCGGTTGTTTCCTTCGACAAGATAACAATGTGTTTCCTCCCAGTGACGGTATTCACTGATAATATGTGTGTTAGAATCAATTTTGTCTATTGTAAACCATGGTTTCATATTAGCTGTTCCTTCCTGTTATGCTCATTACAAGCGTCTCAGCTTTGCTTAAAGCTTGAAATTTTTCTCAGGGTTTCTTGAATATCTTTACAGATTAATGGCTGCATACTGCCCCTATAAATCTGAGGATTTGCTTTATGCAGTGCATTACAGATATCGACAATGAGATTTGGCTTATCCTTTGCGATAGCGGGCAAAGCCTTAATTGTCTGCCTTGCGGTAATCGGCTTATCATCCATAATGTGTTTCAGCAATCTGTCAATGATTTCATCTATTTTGTAGTCGCTGTCCCATTTTGCATTTGCTGCGATTAAAAGGATACCTCGTGTTCGTATATAGGAATTGGGATCATCCAGCATAGCGGAAAACAAATCAAAATAAGGGTATACAGCATCTGAGTTCAGGCTTTCCAATTCCAGCTGTTTCAAACATTGATATGCATATTTATCGTTTTTGTCCTTTAGTCCGGAAACAAGTTCTTGAATGTTACTCAGTATATTCACCACCTTTACTATTTGAGATGCAAACCATAATCATATCACGCAGAAATCAGCTATTCAAAAGCGTTTCTAAATCCGATACCGACACATCCATGCGCTTGGAGGTTTCCGTCATTGATAACCCGGAATCAAGGAACCGTTTTACGACCATCTTCATATTCTCGCCAACTTCAATAATGTGACCATCTAAATCGTAAAAACGTATGGAGCGTTGCCCCCAGCCAGATTCCTTAACGCCATCGCCTATATACCTAATGTCATTGCGTTGTTGTAGTTTCGCAATAAAGTCATCAAATTTATCTTCCTCAAAGTACAACTCCATATTGTGAGATTCTTTTAATATGCTATTTTTTGAAATACCTAACAGCCAGTCAAAGTCCTGCTGTAATGATAATCCACCAAAGGAGACATTTCTGCCATAGTCTTGAAATACCTCCAACTCAAATAAATCTTGATAAAACTTTTTGGAAAGATTTATATCTTTCACCGCAACGCAAACGCCTTCATATTTCATTTGAATTTCCTCCAATAATTTTGATAATCTGTGCTTAAATACAGTTTTAATTCTAATATTTATTATACCTCACTTTTTTATCAAAGTGAACCATTTTACTTCAAGCCGTCACGCCAGTGGCGGCTTTTGTTATACCCAAAATCAAAAACAGAAAGGAAAAAACGCCAATGGCAAGAAAAAGAAAGCCCCAATCTCCACCGCAGGAGGATGCCAAAATCCAAGAGTTTCTGGATATGATTGCCCCCTCGGTGATCAAATTCAACACCGATCATTTCATCTGCGGAAACACTTTCCGGTGCGTTTGGGCGCTTCGGGAGTACCCCACCGCCACTGAGGAACAGGCAATCCTCCGGCACTTGGGTGAAAAGGATGGCGTGACCCTGCGCATCTATACCCGTCATGTCACGCCGGTGGAGGAAAAGAAAATCATCAGCAACGCCACCAATAAAAACCGGTTGAACAAATCCAACACCAATGATTTGCAGCAGACCGTCATGGCTGAAAGCAATCTGCAGGATGTGGCCACCATTGTGGCGCAGGCGCACCGGAACCGGGAACCCTTCATCCACTCGGCTGTGTATATTGAGCTGTCGGCACACGATCTGGATCAGCTCAAGCTGTTGCAGACGGGAGTCATGACCGAGCTGATTCGCTCTAAACTCAACGTAGACAGGCTGATGCTCCGCCAGCAGCAGGGCTTCCAGTGCGTGATGCCCAGCGGCTTTAATGTGTTTCGTGACCAGTTTGAACGTGTTCTCCCGGCAAGCTCTGTGGCCAACCTCTATCCCTTCAACTACTCTGGCAAAACGGATGCCAACGGCTTCTATGTGGGGCGGGATAAATTCGGCAGCAATGTGCTGGTGGATTTCAATAAGCGAGCCGATGACAAGACCAATGCCAACATCCTCATTCTCGGAAACAGCGGTCAAGGCAAGAGCTATCTTCTTAAGCTCATTCTGTGCAATCTCCGGGAATCCGGCATGAATATCACCGCACTTGATCCCGAAATGGAGTACGAGGATTTAACCAATAACCTCGGAGGCTGCTTCATCGACCTCATGTCCGGCGAATTCATCATCAATGTGCTGGAACCGAAAACATGGGATGAAAACGGCAGCCCGGAGGATAAGGATGCGCCGCAGACCTTCCGTATCAGCAGCAAGCTCAGTCAGCATATTTCCTTTCTCAAGGACTTTTTCAGGACGTATAAGGACTTTTCTGACCGGGAGATTGACACCATCGAAATTATGCTACAGAAGCTGTATGTCAAGTTCGGCATCAGCGACAGCACCAAATTTGACCGGCTGTCCGCCAAGGACTATCCCATTCTGTCCGACCTGTATGGGCTGATTGAGGAAGAATACAAGGCCTTTGATGAGGGCAGCCGCCAGCTTTATACCGCAGAGTTACTCCAAAACATCCTGCTGGGGCTGCACTCCATCTGCAAAGGAGCAGAGTCGAAATTCTTTGATGTTACTTTCGGGAACAACAAGAAAATAGCGTGTTAGAGCAGTTTTGCAATCAAATAATTATAAACAGAAAAGAAAACAGAATACGCCCCACAAAAGGCTCTGAGCATGAGTTAAAGAAAATGTACCTCTCCAACGATAAAAAGCCGCTGTGGGGCATTTGTGCCCTTTACAAGCGGTTATAAAGAGTTCTTACGATACCAATCACGTTGCAGAATGACAAAAGCTCCCTGAAGCAAATATCGGGGAGCTTTCGCAAATATCAATGTGCTTTACTTGTAGTCGAATTTCATCTGCTGAAATAATGTGTTTAGGATTTTCCGTTTTCTGTGGCCGACTGCTGAAGCGGATATTTGCAACTGCTTGGCTAATTGCTTTTCTGTTTTTTCCTCGAAAAAGATGCCATAGATAATTTGCTGTTCCTCTGTGCTCAGCTTGTTCAAACAGCAGTGAAGCTGCTTTAGCTGCTCTGCTTTCAGCACTTCGTCCTCAACAGGGGTTAAACTGTCTACGCAGAGGAATTCTATGGATACACCCGCTTCGATGAATTGCTCTAAAGAATGTTCGTGTTTGGCAGCTTTATTTTTCAGATACCTCTCGTGTTCGTATTCTTGATAATATGCTTTGTAGACCTCATAGGTAACAGGTATTCTTTTCCCTTTTACAATTAATGTGTATTCTTTCATATACTTGTCCTCCAAATTTTCAAAAATTTGAGTTAAAAACGAAGGACAGGAGGGCGGCGATCGACACCGGGGAATGATCCCAAAAGAAACAAAAAGAGCATACCTGCAGACATAACTGTCCGTCAGTACGCTCTTACAATTTAGTTCGTGTTCTACACGCTCTAATGGTTCATGTTTTTGGCCGCAATACTCCCATGAGCAGTGTAGACTTTTTTTAAACAGTTTGCTAATTAAAGCAGCGTATACAAAGCTGTCTGCTTCATCACGCTCGACCGCTACTTAATAGCGGTCGCCTGAAGTTCAAGGCATATCGAGCACGCATAGAAAACCCTCCAAACTGGTGAGCTTGAAGGGTTACGATATTGCTTATTCAGGCATGAGAATAGACCCGCCAAACTCACATTTTTTTGTTGGGCGGGTGCCGCCTTTCTTTTTTATTATGAAAAAAAACCTGCCGCAATGAAGGGCAGGTTTAGTACGCAATCCTTTACGGCAGCCAGACTGTCATAATGCTCCCGCACCTTAGACTCTCGGCTTTGCGTCCTTACCTTTCGATAAGTTTGCCCTTAAAATTACACTGTTTAATTTTTATGCTATTTCATTGTGCATTGATAATATCCGTAACGTTCATTTTATTAAGTATTTTTACTGGACGTATGACAGACAAAACCGTTGATAATATAGTAATACCGATTATAATTGCAAGCATCCCAAAGGGTATTTGCCAATTAAGCCCCCATTTTGATGTTATCATCATTTGAAATATCAATCTGTGAACAGGCAGACCTATAATAAGTCCGGCCAGACAACCGCATGTCGCATAGGTTGCCGCTTCGACAATCACCATATGATGGAGTTGCTTTCCCGTCATCCCAATTGCTTTCATTACACCATATCTGTTTATCCTGTTAGAAATGCTGTTGTTCATACTGTTAATTATATTGAATACAGTAATGGACGCGATTATTACAAGAAAGCCATAAATAAACAATGCAAAGGAGTAGTATGCTGCTTTGGCTCCTGTATTGACTTCTCGTCGGTCTGAAAAAGTCTGTTCCAATGAAGTAAGCCCGCGTAGTTGTGTGACTGTATCCCCGCTTGCGTTTCTTGCAAGCTGCATATCTATTACCGAATATCCTTGTTTTCCAGTTAAATCTTGAAATGTCTGCTCGGAACAAATAACGGTCTGTATACCTGCTTCACTGACAAATGAACTGTTTGAAAGCACTCCAGCAACATAGACGGTATTTTCGCCATGTGCCGTTTTTATTGTAAAAGTGTCACCAACTTGCAAGTTAGAATTATCCGAATGAACGACTAAAACAGCATTGTTTTCATTTATCACGGTATCAATGTTACCGGAAACCAATTCCTGTTTGGCCCACTTAAATTGATTTTCTTCATAAGAAATCAAGTTGATTTTAGCGATACCATGGTCGCTTGTTATAGATAAATCACCTTCAAACATACGGCCAAAGGCGCGTTTTACACTGCTTATATTTTGCGCCTGCTCCAAGACCTCTTTATCCAGTGAATTAGAATTGTCACTGCTTACAATCGAAATATCAGGCGTGTATGGTTTTAACGCTCGTATTCCTTGCCCCATAAAATCGACCATGACGCTAAAGGAAAGAAAGAGTATTATGCTGATGGCGAAGGAACCTGTCATTAATAAAATATTCTTTTTATCAGAAAGTGCATGGGAAATCCCAAGTGATGTTTCCGGCTTAATTCGTTTTATATTCAATGCCGCTTTCGTTGTAAACATAGCGTTTTTCTCCGCATTGCCGGATACGGCGCATTGCGGGGATACCTTTGCCGCTTTGTTGGCAGGAGAAAGCGCGGCCAGCGTTACAGTTAAAAATCCAACCAGTGTTCCACTTACAAGACTTATCAGGCTTAGATCAAATATTGGCATGTCACTGAAATATGCTGAATTGACGTATCTTAAAAATGCCGAAGAAGCCATCGTTATGACCGTCCCCACAATAAGGCCGATCGGTATTCCAAACAGGCAAAGCCGGATACTTTCAAGCAGTACATATTTTTTGACCTGTGAAGTTGACGCTCCAAGACAGCGCATTAGTCCGAAAAATTGAACTCGCTCCCGGACAGACATGTTAATGCTGCTTGCAATCATCAATGTTCCGGCCGCAAGTACAAGTACAAACAAGATAACCGCTATGATATAGGTATTTACTATAAAACTATCGCGGCTTTGTCCAGTCAATCCGAGAAGCGCTGGATTTTCTGAAACCTGTTCGCCTGACAATTTGAAATCCTCTTTTATTGTATCAATAGCATTTCTCATATTAGCGCCGCTCTTAAACTGAACATAGTAAGTGTATCCGCTTGTGCCGTTGCTTATTTCCCTTATGCCATCATAGGACAAAAACAGTCCATGCGTATCATCCTTCAGCTGTGACGGGGTATTGTTGTAAGTTCCGGTAATAACGAAGTCATGTATGCTGCCGTCCGATAACACTACTTTTACGGTGTCATTTAATGACATACCAAGCTCATTTACAAATTGTTCGTCCAGCAAGGCTTCATTTGTCGACTGAGGGAAACGACCATTATTAACGGTAAGACCCATATTGCCGGATGTTGCTTCATCGCCGCCCATTATAGCAATAGATTTTGTTCCAAGCGTTCCTTCTTGTGTACTTGAAAGCCAACCGGCAACCTCTATTTCAGGGCGATTTTGAATTAGCGATGCGGTTTCATCATCTATATTTCTGAAAGCAACATGCCAATAACCATTTGCCTTGATTTGACCAATAGTTTGAGCCTGTATCATTGCTTCGGCCAAGCCGAAAATAGCTGTAACAAGGCAAACAGCTATTGCAATACAGACGATTGTTATTCGTGTCTTTTTCTTATGGATTTTTCCATATTCCTTAATTAAACCAAGATAACTATTCATTCGGAGTATCCCCCCAAGTCTGTGAGGATGCCGTCCGACACCTGTAATACGCGGTCAGCAGTGGAAGCGAGGCTTCGGTTATGTGTAATCATGATAATGGTCTGTTGATAGCGTTTGGAGGCTGTTTTCAGAAGTGAAATGACTTCGCTGCTGTTTTGACTGTCCAGATTTCCAGTCGGTTCGTCGGCCAGTATCAGCATAGGGCGGGTAATCAGGGCACGGCCAATCGCCACGCGCTGCTGCTGCCCGCCGGATAACTGTCGGGGCAAGTGGTGCCGTCTGTCCTTTAACGACAACACAGTAAGAATTTCCTCTACATAAGCTTGATCGGGCTTTTTGTAGTCGAGCAGAACGGGAAATGTGATGTTTTGCTCCACATTAAGTTCCGGTATCAGGTTAAACGCCTGAAAAACAAAACCGATGTTTCTTCGGCGAAAGATGGTAAGCTTTTCATCTTTCATACCGAAAATATCACTACCGTCAATGAGCACCTTGCCGGAAGTAGGAGTATCCAGCGCACCAATCATGTTAAGCAATGTGCTTTTCCCAGAGCCGGATTCCCCAACAATGGCGACAAATTCTCCTTTAGGAATTGAAAAGTTCACATTTTTTAGTGCATTGACCGCAGTTTCGCCCGTACCATAGGTTTTGCTAATTGTTTTTACTTCTAATAAATCCATATCTTATCACACCTTTCTAAGCAGTTATTTTTTACGCAACTTTTATAACCGCCTAAGGATACACTAACATCCTCACCTTACTCCTACATGAATTTTCGCTTACATCTTAGTAAGGTTGGTAATTATTGAACAGCCCTTCGATGAACGATATAGATGAACAATTCATATCCGCATGAGAGAAGTAAAAGTGTACCAAATATCTGGGAAAGCGTCTGTATACCGCCAAAACCAAATGTAAAAACATTGGAAGCAATACCACCTATCATGATGAAACCCGTAAGGAGAATCAAAAAAGGCCTTGCCTTTGTATCAAGGAATAAAGCATTTACAAAGTAAACAATGCTTTCGACCATCATCAATCCACCAAGAAAAACCGGTAGTATGCTAACAAGATAACGATAATAAACGACTGAAAGAATGCCAAGTATAATTAGTAAACAGGCAACTGCAATATTTACATAATTCACGGTTTTTGGGCTTTCGTTATTGTGCCTGAAATAATCGGTAATTCCCAAAGCTCCGTTAAGAATTGCATATCCTGCAACCACATAAATCATTCCGTCTAACGAAAATTCCGGGAACAGAAATGTCACAATTCCCATGATTGCAAGGAGCGCAGCCCGAAGCATTGCGAATCTTGCAAATTTTTCAAATAATAATGCTTTCAAAATAAATCCCACCTTTCGATAAAGGTAGGATAACATTCATGCCTTACTCTCATATGAATTTCCGCTTACATTTTAGTAAGGTTAAGAAAATTTAAAACGAATATGCTCCCTTTACCTAACGCACTGTCCACTGTGATAGTACCATCATGTGCTTCCACGATTGTTTTTGCGAGCGGCAGTCCAAGGCCAATCCCTTGCGTATCTTTTGAAAAGCGGCTGCGGTAAAACCGTTTGAAAATATGGTGTATATCTTCCGGGTGTATGCCGCTGCCATTGTCCTTTATGATGATTTGTGTAACAGCCGGGAGCTTTTTCCACTCAACTGTAAGTTGGCTTCCTGCTTTCGTATGATCAAGTGCATTTTTTACAATGTTACTAATGGCTTCTGTAATCCAATCTCTGTCACAAAAAAGTTGGATATCATCTGGCCCGGACAAGGTAATGATTTTCTTTTCCTCATTAGCCCGAAACTCAAAATGCTGATAAATATCGTTCATTATATCTGCTATGCTTTCGGGTGATTTATTTATAATAATAGCCCCTGCGTCTAACTTTGTAATTTTCAATAGGTTTTGAACGAGCATTTCAATCCGTTCAATCTCTTTCTCTGACTTTACGGCAAATTCTTTTACAGCGGAAATATCTTCTGTATCTTCTTGTAAAAGTCCGTTGTAGATTGTGAGAGCAGCAAGCGGTGTTTTTAGCTGATGAGAAATATCTGAAATAGTACCTTTCAAAAACTCTTTCAATTTCTGCTCTTTTATCGCATGAGCATTGAGTGCTGTAGCCAATGTATTGACTGCATGGAAAAGTTTATATAAGCTGCCTTCGTTGTCACAATCAATTCGTATATCTGTGTTTCCTAAAAGATATATGTTGATTTGAGATATCGCTTCTTCCATAATCTGATTTTGCTTGCGAAAATATAAATAGCAAACTCCTAAAATGCACAATGCAGCAAGCAAAGACAGGAATAGAATGGCAAGGTTCAATGTGCCATAAAACAGCCATACAAATAACTGCAATAAAAGGATAAAGCCGCCCAAGATGCACGATATTGTAGCAAAGAAATTTCTAATATCCTTATTCGTAAAAATCTTCACTTGTCCACCTCAATTCAACACATTCCATTTGTATCCCATACCCCTGACGGTCAGCAGCATTTGTGGGTCAGCCGGATTGTTTTCTATCTTCATTCTTAGCCTGCGAATATATACGGCTAATGTATTATCGTCCACATAGCTGCCCTCACCGTCCCATAGCTTGTCCAGAATTTTTTCTTTGGAGAGTATGATGTTCGGATTCTGCATGAGCAGACAAAGCAACCGGTACTCGGCTGTGGTTAAATCCAAGATCTGATTGTCTTTATAAACTTGTCCTTGCAGCAATAATACTTTTAATCCATTCGACATGATTTCTGTATGTGTCGTTCCAAAATTCTTTGCTCTCCGAAGCAAAGCGTTTATTCTCGATATGAGAACACCTAATTTAAAGGGCTTGGTGATATAATCGTCACCGCCAATGTCAAGCCCTGTTACAATACTTATTTCTTCATCTGATGCAGTCAAAAAGATAATTGGCATTTTGGATACCTGACGTACTTTTTGACAAACCTCAAAACCGGAACCGTCCGGCAAGGATACGTCCAGTATCAATAAATCATATTTACCATCTGCCCATATGGTATTGGATTCTCTAACGGTTCGGGCAATATCCAATTCAAAACCCTGCCTTTTTAGCAAACAAGAAAGCCCATCAATCAGGCTTAAATCATCTTCAAGAAGTAATATTCTATTCATTGGTTTTCTCCTTTCTCCGTCCATCAATTGGTTTGGTGGCATCTTTAGGAATCATCCATACTCTGCTAAACCGGACAGTTCCCTTTATTCTATTTTCTTCACAGAGCTTCTGAACCCAGCGCTCTGTGATACTCCATTTTTTAGCGGCTTCTCGCACATTCATGTATTCCATCTTACTACATCCTTTCGGGGTATATATTTATTGTATTCGTTTAACCGAATTAAATCAAGGCAATAAATTTTAACTTTATCAGTCCGTCCAACCCTCTCACTTTTTCCTTAATAGAAGTGAGGGGCATTTTTTATGCCTTCTCTCTCGTTGGAAAGGAGTGTGTTAGCCAAGATGAAACGAGGAAACTTTTTTGTCGTACAAAATCAGATTTTTAATTACAAGCTGTCACCAATTGCCTTTTACGTCTACTGCTACCTCTGCAAA
>OGSJ01000567.1_pt1 | contig 21041 bp, 27 predicted proteins | sample 1573851 | NCBI WGS metagenome assembly OGSJ01 (sample SAMN03295846, study PRJEB24534) | human gut metagenome | isolation source: fecal sample 6 from infant 6 | host: Homo sapiens | place: USA: Pittsburgh, PA | collected 2014-07 | reverse complement strand
ATTTAATATAATTGACAATTATATATTTAGTATAATAATTGCGGTTATAGGTTCATTAGCAGTAGTAAACCTTTTTATGACAAAAGAATATATACAAGATATAAAACTATTTAAAATATTAGGAAAATACAATTTCGAGATTTTCTTATTACACACAATAGTTGGCTCTGGAATGAGAATAGTATTAATAAAATTAGGAGCTTACAATTTAGGATTACATCTAATAGTAGATATAGGCACAGCTATAGTAATTCCTGTAGTGATAGGAATGTTATCTAAAAACATGAAGATAATTGATGTTTTCTTTAGACCATCAAAATATATTCTGAAATCGAAATATAATAATATACAAGTGTCGCAATAGACCGAAAGGACGAACTAAAAACAAATAAGATTTAAGAGAGACTAGAAGAGATTCTAGTCTCTTTTTTGTGTAAAGGAAACGAGGTGTGAAATGGAAAGTGAATTAATTAAAGTAATGACTAATCAAGGGGCATGGGCGTTGTTATTTTTATTTATGCTTATTTATGTACTTAAGACTACAGGGGAAAGAGAAAAAAGATATCAAGGATTATTAGATACATTAGCTGAAAAGTTTAATGTAGTTGAAAATATCGAAGATGATGTGAAGGAAATAAAAAATAAATTAAACAAATAAAAGGGAGAGTGTTTTTAATGAAAGAAAGAATTGTAAAAAAGCTAACAAGTGCTAGATTTTTAATGGCTATAATATTCACATTAGTTATAAGCTACATGGCTATAACCGGAACTATAAGTGGGGAGCAGTTCGTGCCATTAGCAACAATGGTAGTTGCTTTCTACTTTAGCAGAGATAAAGAACAAAATCTTAATCAAGAGGGGTAATATCCCCTCTATTTTATTTTAAGGAGGGATTTTATGTTTGGAATAGATATAAGTAATCATAATGGTTCTATAGATTTCAATAAAGTTAAAGCTGATGGAGTGGATACTATAATAATGAAAGCTACAGAGGGCGGAAGTTATTTAGACCCAATGCTAGAAGAAAATTATAAACAAGCTTTAGATAAGGGATTTAATATTGGATTTTATCATTTCCTTTACGAGTTATCAGATGCAAAAAGACAAGCTAACTGGTTTTGGCAGAATATTAAAGATAAGAAGTTTAATGTGATTCCAGTTTTAGATGCAGAAAGAAATAACAATAATAAGTTTGATAGGGAAACTTATACTAAGTTTTGTTTAGACTTCCTAGAAGAATTTAAAAGGTTAAGCGGCATAGAATGTATTCTTTATACTTACACCAGTTTTGCTAATAGCTTAATGGATAGCAGATTAAAGTCTTATAAGCTATGGGAAGCTAATTACTATACCAATAATGGTCAAAGACACAATAGAAAAGGGCTAACTAATATATGGGGTAAGGATATAGTAGGACACCAATACACTAGCACTGGTAGGGTAAATGGAATAAATACAAATTGTGATCTAAACGACTTTGAGGAAAATATTTTATTAAATAAGATAGAAAAGCCACAAGGAAGTAAACCAGTAAATAAGGAGGAAGGAAAATTGTTAGAACAATGTAAAGGGCAAGTATTAAATTATGGTGATAGCGGTACTTTTGTATATTTAGCACAAAGTGCCATGAAAGCAAGAGGATTATATAATGGAATTATAGACGGTAAATATGGGCCAGCTAAAGGCAATGGTAGTTTCTATAAAGCAGTCGTAAATTTAAATTCTAAGTTAGGATATAAAAACGATTCTAGATTAGGACCAGCTTGCTGGACTTATATACTAACTAAGTAGTATAATGTATTTGAAAATTTAATTATCTATTTTATCAAAGCCAGTGGGTGGGGAGAAATCCTTGCTTACTGGCTTTTTTATTTACATTCTTGACAAATAAATCCAATATAATACAATAAAAATAAGAAGTATTGAAAGGGGTATGTATATATGAAGAAAAAATTAAGTGTATTGTTAAGTGGATTAGTTTTATTAGGATTAGTTGGTTGTGGAGGTAGCAAAACATATCAACCTAAAGAAGTTGCACAATTAGGAACTCTTTATAGGTCTACAGATTATAAAGAGCCAAGCGGTCAAAATGCTATAATCAATGTTGCAAAAGTAGAAAAAAGAGAAGGTGATTTAGTAATAAGTATTGAAGCACCAACACATAAGCAGTTATCATATGCGGTTGATGAATTTTTATTTGTTAACCCTTTGGATGAAAAAGGGGAATCATTAACATTTGATAAATATGTTTTAAATTATATTAATACTGATGAAGTTGAAAGTGAAATAGTAGTTAAGGGAATAAATAATTTTGATACTGTTAAATGGGTTGAAATAGGTCCTTATAAAACTAAAGATGGGAATTCATTAGTCTTTGAGGTTAAATAAAAAGTATAAATGGATAATATAATTGTTGATTTAGATAGTTTCATAGACAACTTAAGAACATTTAATTTTACCGATATTCAAATAAACAAAGTTATCAAAGCTATTAATAGAGCAAATCAGAGAAAAAGTAACGAAAGTGAAGAAATACTAAAAGAAATAAAAATAATCTTAGATAAGATGTATATTTCTATAAACAGTAAAGAGCTAAATTGCTGCAAAACATTAACAGTAAATGAAGCGGTTGAATACACCGGAATAGGTAGAGATTCGTTGTTGCAACAGATTAAAAAAGTTGATACGGATTTTCCTTATTTTAAAGTAGGGTCAAAAACGTTAATAGATAAAGAAATGTTGGATGAATGGATAAAAAATATTATAAAAGAACATAGAGGAATATAAATAAAGACCAGATGTTTTTCTGGTCTTTATCTATATATAATCATCTATTACTTTTTTTATATCATCTAATAATTTTTCTTTATTATGATTCAAAGCTATATTATGTTTGGCTTTTGTTCTGCCACATAAAAAATCAAGGCTGACATTAAACTGGTCAGCGATATTGACCATGGTTTCGATACTTGGTTCATATCTTTTATTTTCATAATTAGAAATCTGCTGCCTTGTTACTTTAATAGCACAAGCAAGTTCATCTTGAGTTAAATCACTATCTTCCCTAAGGGCTTTCAATATATCTCCAAATGCCATAATATCCCTCCTGTCATAAGTTTATTATAACAGGAAGATATTACGTCTAAATGAAAGTAAAACAGTAATAAATCTATAATTACGACTGTTTTTAGTACAAAATGGATTTAGAAAAATACTTAAATAGCGCAACTGAATCCACTTCTAAAACATCAGACATCTTAATTATAAGTCCAACAGTAACATTTTTGTGATACTTATTATTTCTACTTTCTAGTTTAGACAGATAGCTTTGGGTTATGCCAAGCTTTTCGCTTAACTCTCTTTGAGAAATTTTCCTCTTTTTTCTTAGTTTTTTTATCAATTATTACACCTATATACATATAATTTTGTCGTTTTGTGTATAAATTTTATTATACTATATATACATCGTGTAGAATACGGGTAAATGTTAGAATATGTCGGAATATTCCTGTCAGGAATATTTTTACGTGTTAAAATAAAAGTGTAATTAATTACAGAATGCTATAGAAAAATAAGAACATATGTTCTATAATAATGTGTGAGTACTTTATTACGAATCAGGGGTGTTGTAGATGAAAGGTGAAAAAGAAGAACTATTAAAGATGATTACAGAAGCTAACTTGTTAATTATTAAAATGCAGAAAAAACAATGTCTCTCTGAAGAACATAGGAACAACAAGTTCAAGAGCTATTGTATTTGATAAAAATCAAAATATATTAGGGATAAGTCAAAAGGAAATAACACAAATTTACCCTAAAGAGGGATGGGTAGAGCATAATCCTATGGAGATTTGGGCTAGTCAATATGGTGTACTTCAAGAAGTTATGGCTAAGATTAATATTAGCCCTAAAGATATAGCTGCAATAGGCATTACAAATCAAAGAGAAACTACTATAGTATGGGATAAGACAACAGGTGAACCAATTTATAATGCAATTGTATGGCAATGTAGACGTACTTCAAAGATGATTGACCAATTGAAAGATAGTGGAATAGATAAATATATAAAAAAGAAAACAGGTTTAATTCCAGATGCATATTTTTCTGCAACTAAAATTAAGTGGATTTTAGATAATGTAGAAGGTGCTAGGGAAAAAGCTGACAAAGGAGAATTATTATTTGGAACAGTTGATACATGGCTTACGTGGAAGATGACAGAAGGAGAAGTACATGTTACTGACTATACAAATGCTTCAAGGACTATGTTATATAACATAAGAGAATTAAAGTGGGATGAGGAGTTATTAAGGATTTTCAATATTCCAATATCTATGTTACCACAGGTGAAAAACTCTTCAGATGTATATGGTTATATAAGTTTAAGAGAGTGGAAAGTTCCTATTGCAGGAATTGCTGGAGACCAACAAGCAGCATTATTTGGGCAGACTGCTTTTAATAAGGGAGAGGCTAAAAATACATATGGTACCGGATGCTTCTTGTTAATGAATACAGGAGAAGAATTGGTAGAAAGTAAAGAAGGTTTGCTTACAACTATTGCAATTGGCATTGAAAATAAGGTTCAATATGCATTAGAAGGCTCTGTATTTGTAGGAGGAGCAGTAATTCAATGGCTTAGAGATGAGCTTAAATTAATAAGTGATGCAAGTGATAGCGAATATTTTGCTAGTAAAGTAAAAGATAATGGAGGTGTTTACTTAGTACCTGCATTTGTGGGATTAGGAGCTCCTTATTGGGATATGTATGCAAGAGGCACTATTTTTGGTTTGACAAGGGGGACTAACAAAAACCATATAATTCGTGCAGCTCTAGAGTCTATTGCTTATCAATCAAAAGAAGTAATGGAGACAATGGAAAAAGAATCAAATATAAATATAAAAAGGTTAAAAGTTGATGGTGGAGCAAGTAGAAATACATTTTTAATGCAATTTCAATCAGATATTATGAATGTAGAAGTTTCTAGACCAATAATAACAGAAACTACAGCATTGGGAGCAGCTTATCTTGCAGGATTAGCAGTAGGATTTTGGAAGGATAGAAATGAACTATCAAAGGGATGGTATGAAAGTGAAAGGTATTATCCAAGCATGATAGATGAAGATAGAAATAAGCTTTATTCTAAGTGGAAAAAGGCTGTAGAAAGAAGTCTAGCATGGGAAGAATAAAATTAAGAAGTATAGTACAAACTATGCTTCTTAATTTTAATAGGTATACTAAAAGTTAGAACCATTCCATCCCCAATTATCAACTTCTTCATATTTGATATATATAGTCTCACCAGGTATTCCAAGTTCTCTAGTGAATAATTCACATAAGTGCTTTGTCATTGTATTTAATGAATCCTTTGAGGTTTTACCGAAGATTTTAACTTCTATAAAAGCTCCAAGTTTAAGCTTTTCGCCTTTAAAATAAAGCGTGTAATTATCTTCAAAACCTACCATTAGAAAGTTTTCACTTTTTCCAGGAATGTCACAAATTATTCTTCCTAGTTCTTCCTTTAGTTTATTAGTTTTATCCTCTGATAAACTTACTGTTACTTTAGAATTAATATATGGCATCTAAATCACCCCTAATCATAAATGATTTGTTTTTATATCCATATTATAGCAATTAATCTTAAACTCTACAAATTAAAATAACTTTCTAAAATTTTATTTATATTAAAAAAATAACAAAATAATGGCTTAATTAGTCAAATTATGATAAAATATAGTAAAAGTAATTTATTAATAGGGGGAGGCATTATGTCCACGGTTGTTAGTTGTAGCTTAATCATTAGAGATGATTTTAATAACGTGTTATTGCTTAAGAAAAAGGTTAAGAGAGGACAAATCGAAAAATGGTCTCTTTTAACTCAAAAGAAGAGAAGTAAGGAAGAGCATGAGAAAACAATACATAGAGGTGTGAAGGATATATTGAAATCTATTGTTTTTGATTTAGAGCCTTTAGATGAGTATTCTATAAATGAAAATGAAAGTACTATGGTATACTTAGGTATACTAAAGGAAAAAGTAACTTTAGATAAGAATTACAAAGAAGTAAAATGGATTAATGTAAATGATATAGATAATTTTGAAATTAATAACTTAGATAAAAAAATTCTTAAGGATTATTTTAAAAAAGATAGCTAAAGGCTATCTTTTTTAATTAGTAGTATGGATATTTATATAAAACATCTATACTATAGAAGTAAAGAATGATTTATAGTATTATGTAATTAATTAATGAAGAAAAGGGGTGAAGCAATGCTACAGCATTTGTGGATAGGTCAGGCTATAATCATCTTGGTAATATTGATTGTATTACTTGGAATAGGTTTTATTTCAGATTTGCCATCAGTGTTAGGTCTTAGTTTCACTAAAAGAGAAACTATAGAAAAATATATTGAAGATACTTTTGTTTCAAAGAAGAAAAAAGAAAAGACAATTTGCACATTTAGAATGATTGGAAGTAGATATTTAAATGATTTAGAAAATGTATATATTTTTATTTGTATATGTAGATATAGAAAGGAAAAAAAAGATTTAAGTTTGTTAGATGTAGAGTATAGAAAAGGAATAGTTACTTTAAGCAGGAAGTTTGGTATTTATAAAGTTATTGATGTAGATACAAAGGAAGAAAATATAAGTGGATATTTTCCTGAAGAGATAATGAGTAGTGGTGATTATGAGGAATCCACTAATGATAGAGAGAAGAGGCTATTAAAAGAAGCAAATCAAAAGAAAGCAAATAAGAAATTTAAGATAAAGAAGGTATATAAAGTATAAAAACGGGAGTTGAATTCCCGTTTTTATTTTGGCTGAATTACACGTATTTTATCGTACATGAAAGGAAATATTTCGCTAAGAGGAAAGTTTAGCTTATCATAGCTATGGCAACAATATAAATATTCACCGTAGCCAAGAGATTTGGTTATTACACCAGAGTGAGAAAAGTATCCCTTACTGTTAGCGTAAAATTGTATTACATCACCTTCTTTATAAGGGTGTTTCGAGGTTATATTAACACCAATAGCATTTTTGATAAGGTAATGATATAATTCATTAACTCTTATCCAAGAAGTACTATAAGGTCTCCAACTATTTGTAATTGGAATATTACCTGCATGTAAACATTGAGATACAAAATTTGTACAGTCTCCTCCAGAATTATCAAAGCTTTTATATTTAGTATTATAATTTAAAGCATATTTTTGAGCATACTCGCTAGCTAATTTAGAATTATAGTTGCTTCCTCTAAAAGGGAGCGGTGAGTTTGAAGTCCTAACCATTCTTTTATAATCTATAAGAAAAGAATTAAGAGAAGATAGTTGATTCTCTAAAAACTTTAATCTATAGTCTAAGTCAAGGCATTCCTTAATGTTATAAAATAGAGTTTTTTTTGAGAGTTTATCATATGTAGAAGGAAATACGTCTTTATTACACATATCTAATATAGTCCAAAGTTTATTTACTTTTTTTAAGATAAGGATAAAGTACAGTCTTTCAGAGGATTTTGTCTTTAATGTACTATTGATATAATTAAAAGAATGAATAGCGGAAATTTTTATTCGGAATGTTGATTTTTCTTTATCAATAGATATTTTTTCTATTTTATATTTTTCATTTTCAATATTATATCCAAATGTTTTTCTTATCTTATTTTTATATTTATTTTGTAGAGAAATTTCTTTTAAAATATTATCATTCATTATAAGAGATGATAATTTCTTTAAATTAGATGATGGATTTTGCAGAAGATAGAATAATTTGTAGATGTATAGCTTTACCATTATAACCTCCTATTTTCTTTAGATATTACAGTATATATTGAATGTATGGCTAAATGTGAATGTAGATGATATAATGTTTTTGAAATTAATTTTGTTACAATAAGAGGAGGATTTATAATGAAGATTTTATTAATATCGATAATTTTTATCATGATAGCAATTAATATTTCTTTATATATATATGGAAGAAAAATATCAAAGAGAGTAAGTGAATCAGAAGAAGAAAATGAAGTTATGAGTAAGAAGGCTATGAAGTTTACTATAATATCTATGGTGTGTTCTTTTATAACAATTATAGTGGTTAGTATATTGGCAATATTAAATATATGGGTTTAAAAAATAGAATAATATATTAATGAGATAGAAAGAGGAATTGTAGAACAATTTCTCTTTTTTTCTTGTTTAATAGAATTATTAAATGAAAAGATAGGAATAATAGTAATGAGAAATATATAGGAGGTAAAATAATGAAAAAGTTTATTTGTACTGTTTGTGGTTATATACATGAAGGTAGTGAACCACCAGAAATTTGTCCTATTTGTAAAGTAGACAGTTCAAAGTTCGAAGAAATTAAAGGTGATTTACAATGGGCTGATGAACATAGAATTGGAATTGCTAAAGACTTATCATCAGAGATAATTGATGATTTAAGAGCAAATTTTATGGGTGAGTGCACAGAAGTAGGTATGTATCTTGCTATGTCTCGTCAGGCAGATAGAGAAGGCTATCCAGAAGTTGCAGAAGCTTATAAGAGAATTGCTTATGAGGAAGCTGAACATGCAGCAAAATTTGCGGAAATATTAGGGGAAGTAGTTGTAGCAGATACTAAATCAAATTTGGAAGCTAGAGTAGAAGCAGAATATGGAGCTTGTGAAGGTAAGAAAAAGCTTGCTACAGTAGCAAAACAAAATAATCTAGATGCTATACATGATACTGTTCATGAAATGTGTAAAGATGAAGCTAGACATGGAAGAGCATTTAAGGGATTATTAGACAGATATTTTAGTGGAAAGAGGTAAGATGGTATGAATAGAATAGATTGTAGTGTTACAAATTGTTCACATAATAAGTGTGGCACTTGTTATGCTAATAGAGTTAATATTGGAGGAAAAGCAGCAGCAGTAGATGAAGAAACATGTTGTGGATCTTTTTTAAATAGACTTTTATACAGTGATCTTACAAACAACACAAATTCTGATGGTGAGTGTGATAGTTTGGTATGTTTCGTAAAACCATGTAAGTATAATGATAATAATTTATGCTCATTAGAAGGGATACAAGTAACCGGAAATAATGTAGAAGTATATACAGAAACTAAGTGCCATAGTTTTAAATTAGAATAGTTTTAATTGAATTATCCACAAATTAATGATAGTATTAATTTGTGGATAATTTGTTAAAAAGATTATTTTATGTATAAAAATGGGTAAGATTACATAGGGGGATGTTATGAGATTAAATGCAAATTTTGACTCGAAAAAAAGTTTTAAGTACAATACAACGAGAACTACAATCTTAATTGTATCTTTTGTTGCATTAGGGATTGTGGGATTCTCTAGAATTATTTCTGGTATAATAATTTCTAATAAATTAAAAGAAATTGTTTTTTTAGATGAAGTGGAGAGGGTTACGTCATCAATAAATTCATCTTTAAATTTAATTTTAGGAATTTTATTAATATTTAGCATAGTAGCAATTGTTGTAGCAGCAATGTATTCTTGGAAGTTTTATGGTAAAACTGCAAGGCTATTAAACGGACTAAGATTGCATATAGAGTATTTAACAAATGGGGTATATCATTATAAAATTAAAGAAAAATATTTTAATAGGGAAGATGAGATTGGTGCAATATGTAGAGCGTTAGATATTATGCAGAAATCTACAATAGGTATGATAAAGGAACTAAAAGAGTCAACATATTCTATGAACAAGCAATCCCTAGCACTAACTAGTGTTTCTTCTGAATTGAAGGATAATACAAGTAATATTTCTTTATCTATAAACAATATAGTTAAATCTATTTCTAATGAATCATCAAATATAGAGGGGATGATTGAGAAAATAAATAATCTTACAAGAATGGTTAAAGAAGCAGCACGTGATATAAAAACAGTTTCTAATATGACATTAACAGTAGATAATAATGCTGTTGAAAGTAATGCTGATTTAAAAGAACTAACTAATTCATTAAAAGGATTTAATAATATATTTATGACTTTCTTAAATACATTAGAAGCAATGAATGATAATATAAAAAAGGTAAATGATATCACTGAATTAATTAACAATGTAGCAGAACAAACAAATTTGCTTGCATTAAATGCTGCAATTGAAGCTGCAAGAGCTGGTGAGTCTGGAAGAGGATTTACTGTTGTTGCAGATGAAATAAGGAAGTTATCAGAAAAAACTAAGGAATCATCTGTTTCAATTAACCAATTAATTAATAATGTACTTATTAATTCTAAAAATCTGGTTGAGAGTACTTCAATTATGAAAGTAGAATTGGACAAGCAGTGGGTAGGGGTAGAAAAGTCTATTAAATCCTTTGCTAATATATCAGAATATGTAGCAACTATGACTCCAAAGATGGGTAATCTAGCAAATAGTTCAAATATGATTTATAAGAGTAGTAAGATTATTATGGAACAAATACAAAAGTTATCTTTAGTAAATCAACAGATATTTAGTTCAGCTGAAGAAATTGCAGTATCTTCAGAATCAACTAAGGAATATTCAAATCACTTAGCAGAATATGCAAAGGAGTTGGAAAAGAATGCTGATAATACTGCAGTATACGTTAATAAATTTGAACTAGATGGACCAGCAGAAGAAGATTAATATAAAAAAGGACATACAAGAAATTGGGGATTCTTGTATGTCCTTTTTACCATCCTCCAGAAGAGCCTCCACCATTTGAAGAGCCTCCACCAAAGCCACCAAAGTTACCACCACCACCGGGTCCTCCTCTAGGACCACCTCTACCAATATTACTCCAAAATATTATTTGAAGTAGAGTAGAAGAGATTCTTCCGCGATTCAGTATGATATCTAGCAAAAATAAAATTAGTATTATACCTCCTGAAAAGGCAAAACCTCTTGATGACCTTTCGGTTGGATTACCATAACTAGGTACTGTAAGATGTAAGGACTTATCTAAAGTTATATTGTATTCTTTAGCAATTATATCACAAAATGTGCTATAGGAGTTCATTACACCTTCGCTATAATTTCCTTCTAAGAAGCTTGGTTTTGATAGGGTTTCCATAACTCTGTTACTTAAAGCATCAGGAATAGCGCCTTCTAGTCCTCTACCAACTTCAACTCTCCAAGCCTTATCATCAATTGAGATAAGAACTAATAAACCATTATCCTTATTTTTTTGGCCAATTCCCCAACTACGAAATAACTCTAATGAATAATTTTCAATAGGTGTTCCATTAGTTGAGTTAATAATTACTATAGTGGCTTGTGCACCTGTTTTTAGTTCAAGCTCTCTTCCTATTCCTAGTATATTTCCTTTCTGAGGCTCATTTATAACTCCAACGTAATCATTTAAATATTTAAGATTTGTTTGAGTAGGAATAGAAATTGCTGAACTTATGGAGTTGTAACTTAATAGTAGTATTAATAAAAGAGAAGATAAAAATTTTAATACTCTAGATTTCATCCTTATTGTTGATTAAAATCTACTGAAGGTACATCAGTTGCACCTGCACTAGCTTTATATAAAGGTTTTTCTTGAAATCCAAAAAGTGATGAAATAATTGTTGTAGGGAATCTTCTCCTTTTAGCATTATAGTTTGTTACAGCAGTATTATAGTCTTGTCTAGCAACTGCAATTCTATTTTCAGTACCTTCTAGCTGTACTGAAAGATCCCTAAAGTTTTGATTTGATTTAAGGTCTGGATATCTTTCAACAACAACAAGAAGTCGAGATAATGCATTAGACAATTGACTATCTGCATCTGCTTGTTCTGTTACTGAAGTGGCTCCAGCAAGTTTACTTCTTGCATTTGCTATGTCAGTAAATATATCTTTTTCTTGAGATGCATATCCCTTTACTGTATTAACAAGGTTTGGAATTAAATCTGAACGCCTTTGAAGTTGAGTATCAATATTTGATTCCGCTTTATTAACAGTTTGTTCTAAATTAACTAAGCTATTATAGCTACCAACAATGGGAATAGCAATAACTAGAATTACAGCTAGAACTATTAAAGCTATTTTTAGTCCATTACTCATTTTAAAATTCATAGTATCACTCCTTTCTTATATTGTTAGTATGTGCAATAAAAAATATATTTATATAATAAAAGTGTGCTGTCATAATAATTAATATTTTTTATAACAGCACACTTTTAAGTTTTTATATATTTATTCGAAATCTAATTTATAATCAGCTATATATTTACCATCTTCACTATATTTAATGAATATTTTTACTTTTGGCATACCTTTCATGCAAACATCTTTTGCAGCTATAACTTCGTGAGAATTACCTTCAGTATCTTTAAGAGAAATAACTATATCAGTAACTCCGTTTTGTGTAAACTTACCTAAACCAAAGCTTTTGTTGTCATTCTTTTTTATTTTTTTACATTTTTCTTTCCATAATGGATGTGTAGAAGTAATGTTAACATCCTTTATAAGTATAGAGGTTTGATTGAATATAATTAGCATAGGATATGATATAAACATTTTATTTTCCCCCTTTTTTATAAGTTTTTAAATATAGTAACATATAGTGGTGATTAATACAATATATTGTAAATAATACCATAAATGTTATAATATTAATATATGTATTTTGTTGTGGGGAGATGAATATATGAATTTTATTAGAATGGCAAAAGACAACTTACTTAAAAATTTAAAAGAATATTATGTATGTATAGGAACCTACGCGATTTCAGTTATAGTAATATTTAATATTCTAAATTCTACTTATGATAAATGGATATTTTATTCTAGTGATATGAGTGGTGAAGTACTAATATCTAATATGACAATAATGCTTGTAATTGTAATTATAGCTTTTTTAATGTGTTGCTATATTAGTAATTATTATGGAACTACAAAAGTACGTGATATAGGTATTATTGGAATAAGTGGAGGATCAGTTGAAAAGACGGCTATTTATATAGGAGTCCAAAATATTATATTACAAGGCATTGGAATTATTATTGGATTATTGCTAGCTGTACTATCTTCACCAATATATAATTATTTTATAAAAATAAATTTAGAGATAGAAAGACCAATATTATATATATCTCCTGAGGCAATAGGACTCACTATAGGGGTTATAATAATTGAATTTATTATGTCTGTTTTAGTAGCTACAGGTTTCTGCTATAGAAGAACTATTTTGGAACTTATGAATTATAATAGAACTACATTTGAAAGAGATAAAAGGCTGTTTAAAAAGCCAACGGCTATGTATTTTATAACTTATATTTTAGGATTAGTATCAACATATTATCTTGCAGGAGAAAATGTTGGACCTGTAATTTGGATAAATATGATTATGTGTGTTGCAGGTGCTATGGGAACCATAAGATTTGGCGTTCCAAAATATTTAGATAAAAAAAGGAAATCTGGAAAGCTATATGATTCTGAAAGAAGTGTGTGGTCAGGAAATGTAATAAATCTAATAATGAAAATATCCCCCTTAATGGCATTTATAATGGTGGCGATATCATCTACAATAGGGCCTGTGTTAAACTCTATGGATGTATCATATTCAACTATATTTATAACTAATATACAATTATTTAGTTTATTAGCCTTGCTGAGCTTTGCAATTATTTTTAAGATGTTAATTGAAATAAATAATAGGAAAATAATTTATAGAAACTTAAAGTTTATTGGTTATAGTGATGAAAAATTAAAATCTATTATAAAAAAAGAAATGTTTGTATTTTATTCTGTATTTTTGGTATTAACATTTATTCCTTTAATTATAATGGGAACTTCATCAGTAATTAGAAATTGTTTATTAATAAAAGAGCTAATTCAAATAATTATAGTACCTTTAATTACTATTATTATATTAGGGATTATATCTTATAAGTTATATAAAGATAGAGTGTTTAGAATGATTAAGGGGTGATTAGATATGGAAAAAGTTATAGAAGTTCAAAATTTAACAAAGATATATGGAACTGCAACAAGTAAGACAATAGCATTAGATAATATAAATTTAGAGGTTTATAAAGGGGAATTTGTAGGAATAATGGGACCATCAGGTTCAGGAAAAACTACCCTCTTAAATATAATTTCTACAATAGATAACCCATCAAAAGGACTAGTTGAGTTAAATGGAATAGAAGTATGTTCAATGTATGATACTCAATTAAGCAAGTTTAGATATGAAAATATAGGATTTATATTTCAAGAATTTAATTTGATTGATAATATAACTGTTGGGGAAAATATAGCTATTCCCCTAACCCTATCCCAAAAGTTAGGTACAAAAGAAATTAGGGAAAAAACCGTTGAGTATGCAAAAAGGTTAGGAATAGAAGAAGTGGTAGATAAATATCCTAATGAGTGTTCGGGAGGGCAAAGGCAAAGGGCTGCAATTGCAAGGGCTCTAGTAAATAATCCTTCTATAATTGTTGCTGATGAACCTACAGGAAACCTTGATAGTAAGAATTCTCATGAGTTATTAAAGATTTTAAAAGAGTTAAATAGTAAAGAAGGAAAAACAATAGTAATGGTAACCCATGATTCAATGATAGCAAGTTACTGTGAAAGAATATTACTAATAAAAGATGGAAAAATAGAGGGAAATTTAGAAAGAGAAGATTTATCGCAAAAGGAATTCTTTTATAAAATAGTGGACATGACATCTAAGGAATCACAAAGCTTATTTAGTGAAATAGAATAATAAATTATAAAAAGCTAGAGTATAGAATTTTACTCTGGTTTTTTTAATATTATAGATATGTAAATAACAGTTTGTATTGACAGTAATCTACAGTAAAATTAATATTATATTAAGAGATAGGCATAAATAAAATGGTATATATAAGGGGGAGCTATGAGTATTATAAAAAGATTTACAAACATAATGACATCAAACATTAATTCTATTTTAACTAAGGAAGATGCTCCAGAAAAGCTGGTTAACGAATATTTAAGAAAAATCGAAGATGATTTAGGAAGTATAAGGTCAGAGGTTGAAACTTGTATAACTGAAGAAAAGAGAATGAAGAGAAGTTTAAATGAATGCAGAGATGAGATAACAAAGGCTGAGAGATATTTAAGAAGAGCTCAAGATGACAGGGATAGTTCAAGGGAAAGTGAGTTCCTAGATAAAATAAATGAGCTGAAGGTTAAAGAGAGTAAACTAGTTAGTGACTATAATGTAATTCTAGACAATTCTAATAAGATGAAGCAGATGGAAGAAAAATTGACAAAAGATATTAATACCTTAAAAGAAAGAATGAATACAATTAAAAATACATTAGATAGTGCTAAAGTGATTGAAGAGAGAAATCTTCCAGGTAAAAATGGTGGGTCTATAGAGGATAAGGTCTCAAAATTAGAGGAAGAGGCAGACAAAAAGTTATTTAATGCTAAAGCTTTGGAGGAATTAAATGATTTATCAAGTGATAAAGCAGAGGAAGAGGAGTTAAAGAGATTATTTGATGAGTTAGAAAAAGAATAAGGGGGAGGGTAATATGTCTAGTACAGTTTACAAATGCGAGGGCTGTGGTGGTGTAATGGAGTTTGATGCTAAAGCTCAATGCTTAAAGTGTCCAAACTGTGGTAATAGTGAGAATGTAAAATCTAATGATGGAATTATAGAAGAACATACATTAACAATAGATGCTAAAAGAAGTATAAAGGTTGAAATTAAAGAAACTCAAACAATGGAATGTAAAGGTTGTGGGGCCTTAATTGAGGTTTCAGGATTAGAGACGGCTAAAAAATGTCCTTATTGTGGTTCTGCTTACGTTTTGGCAGAAAAGCAAGAGGAAACATTAATACCTGATGGAGTTGTTCCTTTTAAAATTGATAAAAATGATGCTCATGAAAGATTTAATACTTGGATGAAAAAGAGACTACTAGCACCAAGTGAACTAAAGAACTTATATCAAAGAGGTGGCTTCCAAAGTATTTATGTACCTTATTGGACCTTTGATGCACAAGCTTCTTTTGATTACACTGCAGAGGGTGGCAGAGATAGGACTGTTACTAGAACAGGAGCAGATGGTAAGACATATCGCAAGGTAGTTACTGATTGGTATTTTACCTCAGGCCATATAGAAAATTTCTTTGATGACATACAAGTGCCAGCTTCAATTAGATATAAGAGTGGTCTATTTAAAGGAATAGAACCATTTAATTTAAAGCAGTTATTACCTTATTCACCTGATTATATATCAGGACATTTATCAGAGAACTACAGCGTAGATTTAGAAAGTGGACATAGAGATGCAATAGGTATTATGAATGATGGAGTAAGATCTATGGCAGAAAGTAATGTTAGACGTAGATATGATAGAGTTAGAAGTGTAAGGTTAAGTGGTGGATATTCTAATGAAACATATAAGTATATTTTAATTCCTGTATATTCTACAACATATAACTATAAAGGTAAAAATTATACGGTTATGATAAATGGACAAACAGGAAAAGTTAGTGGATTATATCCATATAGTATTGCCAAAATAGTATTAATAGTGATAGTTTTAATTATAGTATTTTGTTTATTTATGTATTTAAGCAATTCATAGGAGGAGAAGAGCATGGGTTTATTTTCAAAACAATTTTCAAATGTAGTTGAATGGGAAGAGTATAGAGATGATTTGTTATTTTGGAAATGGGATAATAAAGAAATTAAAAAGGGTTCAAGATTAATAATTCGTCCAGGGCAAGATGCCATATTTATGTATAATGGAAAACTTGAAGGTGTATTTACCGATGAAGGAAGCTATGATATTGAATCTGAAATTATTCCTTTTTTATCTACATTAAAAGGCTTTAAATTTGGGTTTAATAGTGGAATAAGAGCTGAGGTATTATTTATTAATACCAAAGAGTTTACTGTAAGATGGGGAACAAGACAAGCTATAAATATTCCTAATCAAGCATTGCCAGGAGGAATGCCTGTAAGAGCAAATGGGACATTTAATTGTAAGCTTTCAGACCATATGGCTTTTATTGATAAAATAGCTGGTATAAAGCATCAGTATTCAATTGATGAAACTAAAGAAAGAGTTTTATCTTTTCTCGACCAACTTTTAATGAAGTGGATAGTTAAAGAGGGAAAAGATATGTTTAACCTTCAAGCTAATTCTTTTGATATATCAAGAGGAATTTGTGAGGATTTAGACTATGAAATGAGTAAAATTGGAATATCCATAACTAATTTTAATATAGCAAGTTTTTCATATCCTGAAGAAGTTCAAAAGATGATTAATAAAATAGCTTCTCAAAGTATGGTTGGGGATATGAGTAAGTATCAACAAGTTAGTATGGTTGAAGGAATGACATCTGGAAAGATGAATGGTGGTAATGTTGCATCTGATATGTTAGCAATGCAAATGGGTATGTCAATGGGACAACAAATGATGAATAATATGCAACAAAATAGCAATAATAATACTACTCAGAATAATAATATTCAAGATTCAAGTAATGGGTCTTATCCAAAGTTCTGCCCAAGTTGTGGGACAAAGACTTCTGGAGGAAAGTTCTGTAGTGAGTGTGGTCAAAAACTTTCATAAATATAATAACTCTAGTAAATAATTTTACTAGAGTCAGGGTGTCGACAAAATCGACACCCTTTTTTGATAAAAAGAGATATAGATAACAAATTATAAATAGAATGTAGTAGTGTAGATTCATTAGTTCCTGAAGACCATTTGAGTAGGAAAAATAATGAAGATTTAGATTTTAATTTAGAGTTTGATATTACTGCTGGAAATGTGCATGATAGTGTGGGCTTCGTTGATTTATGTAAAGAATTAAAAGATGGATTTTCATATATGTCCAAATTTTAAAATATTGAAATATGTGAGGAAATATGTTAAATTTTTATCATGGGTGGTATTTTCAGGAAGCTACACCAGATTGACAATTTTTTTATTTTGTATAGCTCATATCTATTTAGAATGGGACTAATATGTATCACACTCTATGAATGGAGGTGATAACAATAAAAATCGGATTTATAGGTGCAGGAAAGGTAGGATTTGCGCTAGGGAAGTATTTAAGTGAAAATAATATAAATTTAGTGGGGTATTATAGCAAAAATATAAATTCAGCAATTGAAGCAGCTAAATTTACAAATTCAAAATATTTTACAAGTATTAAAGATATTATAAAAGAATGTGATACTATTATCATTACTACTCCAGATGGAGTAATAGAAGAAGTTTGGAATAGTATTAAAAAGTTATACATTAATGAAAAAATAATATGTCATTGTAGTGGGTCACTATCATCAAGTATATTTTCTGAAATAGATAATTATAGTTCATATGGTTATTCAATCCATCCTATTTTCGCATTCAGCGACAAATATAATTCTCATAAAAATTTAAAAAGTGCATTTATAACAATCGAAGGGGCTGAAAAGTATTTAAATAACATTAAAGAGTTATTTAGTAGTTTAGGAAACACAGTAAAAGTAATATCTAAAGAAAATAAGTATAAATATCATTGTGCTTCTGTTATGGTAAGTAATCATATTATTGCATTAATAAATAATAGTGTTTCGTTATTAAAAGAATGTAATTTTACTGATATAGAGGCTATTGAAGCTTTATACCCATTAATTAAAAATAACATTGAGAATGTATATACTAAGGGGGTTAAAGAAGCATTAACTGGTCCTATAGAAAGAGGAGATGTTACTACTATTAAGGGTCACTTAGATGTGTTAGATGGAGATGTCAAGGCTATATATACTTTGCTTAGTAGAAGTTTGTTGAATATAGCAAAGGAGAAAAATGCATACAGAAGTTATGAGAAAATAGAATTAATGATTGGAGAATAAACAATGAAAAATACATCAGTTACATTTAAAGAGTCAAAAAATAAAGAGAAGCTTACTATGCTAACAGCATATGATTACTCTACGGCAAAGTTAATGGACGAGTCTGGAATAAATGGAATATTGGTTGGAGATTCATTAGGAATGGTATGTTTAGGTTATGAAGATACATTACCTGTTACTATGGAGGATATGATACATCATACAAAAGCTGTCTCAAGGGGAGCTAAAAATACATTGGTGGTTGCTGATTTACCTTTTATGTCTTATCAGACATCTGTATATGATGCTGTAGTTAATGCAGGTAGATTAATAAAAGAAGGTGGTGCGCAGGCTATAAAACTTGAGGGTGGTAAAGATATGCATGAGCAGATTAAAGCTATTGTAAATGCATCTATACCTGTTATGGGGCATATTGGATTGACACCTCAATCAGTAAATTCATTCGGTGGATTCAAGGTACAAGGAAAAAGTGAAGAAGCAGCTAAAAAATTATTAGAAGATGCTTTATCTGTAGAAAAAGCAGGAGCATTTGCAATTGTTCTAGAGTGTGTTCCTGTAAAGCTAGCTAAATTGGTATCAAGTAAATTAAGTATACCCACAATAGGAATTGGTGCTGGTGATGGATGTGATGGTCAAATATTAGTTTATCAAGATATGTTAGGAATGTTTTCTGATTTTACGCCTAAGTTTGTAAAAAAGTATGCAAATGTAGGAGAAGTTATGAAATTAGCTTTTAAAGAATATATAAATGAAGTTAAAGATGGAATTTTTCCAGAAGAAAAGCATGGATTTAAGATAGATGATGAAGTAATAGAAAAATTATATTAAGGAGTAAATTATGAATATTTCAAATAGTATAACAGATGTAAGGAAATACGTATCAAAGTGGAAGTTAGAAGGCCTTAAAATAGGGTTTGTTCCAACTATGGGATATTTACATGAAGGGCATAAGAGCCTTATAGATAGAGCGGTAAAAGAAAATGATAGAGTGGTAGTAAGTATATTCGTAAATCCAACTCAATTTGGCCCTAAAGAAGATTTAGCTAATTACCCAAGAGATCTAGAGAGAGATGCTAGTTTATGTAGTGACTCAGGAGTTGATTTGATATTTGCACCTAAAGTAGATGAAATGTATTTTGATGATTTTTGCAGTTTTGTGGATATGGAGGGATTAACTAAAGGATTGTGTGGTAAGAGTAGACCAATACATTTTAGAGGTGTATGTACTGTAGTTTGTAAATTATTTAATATAGTTTCACCTAATAATGCATACTTTGGGGAGAAAGATGCACAACAATTAGCTGTTATAAAGAGAATGGTAAGAGATTTTAACTTTGATGTTAATGTAATAGGTTGTCCAATCGTTAGAGAGAATGATGGATTGGCTAAGAGTTCTAGGAATACTTATTTAAATGATGAAGAGAGAAAAGCAGCTACTATATTAAATAAAGCCCTAAAATTGGGTAAGGAAGCTTTAGATAATGGATTAAGAGAGTGTAGTGAATTAGTAGATATAATTAATAAAGAGATACAATTAGAACCATTAGCTAAAGTAGATTATATAGAAGTTGTGGATTCGTTATCTATGGAAAAGCTGGATATAATTAAAGATAATGTTTTAGTTGCAATAGCTATATATATAGGAAAAACAAGACTAATAGATAATTTTACTTATGAGATTTAATGGAGGAAAGCAAATGAATATAAAAATGTTAAAAGGAAAAATTCATAGAGCGACTGTAGTACAAGCTGAATTAGAGTATATTGGAAGTATAACTGTAGATAAGGATTTATTAGAAGCATCAGGAATATTAGAATATGAGAAAGTTCAAATTGTTAATATAAATAATGGTAGTAGATTTGAGACATATACAATAGCTGGAGAAAGAGGATCCGGTTTAATTTGCTTGAATGGTGCAGCTGCAAGATGTGTACAAGTTGGAGATAAAATTATAATAATGGCTTATTGTAATATGGACGAGAAGGAAGCAAAGGATCATAAACCACGTGTAGTATTTGTTGATGAAAAAAACAAGATAGAAAAATTATCACGATATGAAAGACATGGATTATTGGAATATATTTAATTTAGATGGGATAATGTTCCCTTTCAGATTATAGACAAAAAGCATTTTCTCCAATCGGAGAAAATGCTTTTTGTCTACAATCTTACTCTAGTAAATAATTTTACTAGAGTTTATTTATATTATTGAAAATATATTATTAAAATAATATAA
>OGSJ01000566.1_pt1 | contig 21081 bp, 18 predicted proteins | sample 1573851 | NCBI WGS metagenome assembly OGSJ01 (sample SAMN03295846, study PRJEB24534) | human gut metagenome | isolation source: fecal sample 6 from infant 6 | host: Homo sapiens | place: USA: Pittsburgh, PA | collected 2014-07 | reverse complement strand
TTTATAGGGAAGAAGAAAGATGAGTAGAAAACCAAAATTACAGGTAATAATCTACGAGAATTTTTTCGGCGAAATTTGTCGGATTTTTCCAAGGAAAATCTGTAAGTAATTTTGGTAATCTACTTTTTGTAATTTATCTACAGATGTAGCTTCGGTTCTAAATAAAAAAAATCATCAAGCACGAATATCTAGACTCCTTATGATATTTTTAGCTTTGGATGATTTTTTCATTTTACAAATAATCTATTAAATTTTCTTCTGATATGTCTATTGGGTCGTCATGGTAGAATACTTTGATGATCATGTCTTCTGTGATTTCCCAGATGTTTCCTTGGACTTGAAAGATGTTCCAAGTATCTATGTCGAATATTTTTTTGTAGCTTTCATATATTTTTTTGTATTCTTCAGGATACAAATATCTGTAATCTTCGGAGCCTATTATAAATGGGTTGGGCATTCTATGGTCTTTCAAGTATTTGTAGTATTGTTTCAAATCGTCTTCATCTGTTGGGACGTAATGATTGTTGAGGACGTAGTCCCATTTTGATCCGTCAAGATAGACTATCTTTTCTGCAGGAACTTTTAAACAATATGCTACGGAGTTTTCGTCTGGTCTCATGCAGTTTTTGTTACTGACTGAACACCAAATCGGTAGTTTTACATCGTCTGGTTTGGGGACGATTGTTTCTGCTTGTTTGACGAAATACGTGTATTTTTCTCTGAAAAATTCGTAGATGTCTCCTAAATGTTCACTTGCATATTCCAATTTGTTGATGAATCTTTTTTCTTTTTTCAATACGTCTAGTGATCTTTTATCTTGCATTGTGTAGAGCATTACATATCCATTTGTTTCGTTTGGATTTTTCATTTGTTTCATTTTTTGCTCCTTTCTGTTTCATGCATTATGATGAATGCAATGAGTATGACTACAGGAAGTATGAAGATTGATTTGGTCGAGAAAACAAACGATGTGAGTGTTCCGATTGTACATCCCATTATGAAAATCAAGATTGCAGCATATGTTGTAAATGATGCTTTGAGAAGATTTTTATCTTTTGTGTAGAAGTAGTCGATGAGTCTGTCGGTTGCTTTTTTCAAATTTCCTGTGCACATTGTGGTCATCAAATCAACTCCATTGAATCTTCTAAACGCTTCGATTTGCATTGCGCAGACGAATGATATTAAAAGGCATGCTAATTTGTTCAAATTTTCTGGTACAAATCCAACAATAGCGAGTATTATTCCTTCGAACACTATGATTACTTGTCTCCAATGTACGATTTTCATGTATTTGTATTTTTTCTCAAAAATTCTAACCAGAGTTGTTCCCAATATGAATGCGATAATTGGCATGATATAGCGGGCTATTTTGTCCAAATTTCCGTAGCAAATATTTATCGAGAGTAACACGAGATTTCCTGTTTGTGCGAATGCGAACACTCCTCCACGAGTGATGTAGCTGTAGCTATCCAAGAATCCTCCGATTAGTGTTAGTATGAACATTATTTCTATACTTTCAGATTTTTGTGTCATTAAATCACCTGCTTATTTACTATATTATACCATTTTTTAATTTATAGAAAAAACCAATAAGATTACAACGTAGCCATCATCCTATCGTCAGTCGTTGCGCTACTACAATTTATAAAAACAACAAGCTCATCTTATTAGATGAGCTTATTTTGTTGGCAAAATAAACAAATTTAGTCCACAATATTGACACGTGTTTTATACGTGCTATTATAATTATGAAGTCTAACTATGACGTCAAAAACCTCAAGAGAGATAATAAAAATGCTCAAAAAAGATGGCTGGTATTTGGTTAGCGTCAATGGCAGTCATCACAAGTTTAAACATCCTGTGAAAAAAGGGATTGTAACTGTTGCGCATCCACAAAAAGATTTTACAACAAAAACTTTAAAGAGCATATACAAACAGGCTGGTTGGTAAACCAGCCACTATCTCTCGAAATTTAGGAGTGTGATATTATGAAAAATGATATTTTGTATCCAGTTGTAATGAGCAAGGAAGATGGTAGATATTTTGCTCAATGCTATGATTATGAAGAAATTTATGCAGAAGGAGATACAATCGAAGAAGCGTTGAAAAATATCAAAGAAGTTTTCGGATTAATTTTTTATGATTTTGAAGAAGATGAATACAAGAAAGCTTCTAATATAGAAGATATAATGAAAGAACTCAAAGAAGGAGAATTTGTTGTATATGTAAACGTGTGGTTACCTTACGAATTTTCGAAGGTAAAAGTTGTTAATACCAAAAAAACACTTACTATTCCGAATCATTTGAACATGCTCGGACAATATAAAAATATTAATTTCTCCAAAATTCTCACTGAAGCACTAGAAAAAGAATTGAATGTGAAATAATATGACATCAATTTTACTACAATTTATAAAAAAGGCAAGCTCATCTTATTAGATGAGCTTTTTTAGTGGTTAATTATTTCCAAGTATTTAAACATTTTTTATATTTAATATAATCAGCAAACGGCTTTCTTGCAAGGTAGTTGTGATTGTCGTACATGTTTTTTTCTTTTTTTAGTTTCATATCATAAGCAAAACAAAACATTTTGTTGTAGTTATTTTTCCTAGGATTCAAATAAACATTGGAGTACAAGAAATATCGGTACTCGTATTGTGTATTGGGATCATCTTTGAAATATATTGTAAAACGTGTAGTATTATCATTTGCATAATTATATTTTTCTATAGATTTGATGTTGGATCTGTCGGTTCCTTGTAAAGTGAGGACTTGGTCAAGTTTTTTGTTTGCGAAATAGCTTTGAATTGGATGATCAACAACCCACCACACAACATTGTAAATCACAAAAATACAGATCACAATTTTGATAAATTTGTATAATTTATTTTTCATATTCACCTCTTAATGCCATCCATCAGTGTATTTCATGTATTTTGCCTTTTTGAAATAGGTGTTTCCGATAGGACTTCCTGTAGCGTATTCGTAAATATCAACACTGATTTTGTTGGTATCTTCAAACAAATGCGTCAAATTAGACAAGCTAAAATGAGTCAAATGATAACTGTAACGGTATTCAACCAATGGATCATCCTTAAAAATCACATTAAATTCATGATTACCGGCTTTATAATCATAACTTGATGAAATTTTCAAAATATTATCTTTATTAGTTCCTTGCTGTTGCATAAAAGAATACAGCCTGTGTTTTCCACAAAAATATTGAACTGGGTGATTGTAAGTCCAGCCGACAATTAAGTAGACGACTACAATTGTAAGTAGAATTTTGAATAACCTTTTCATAAATTTCACAACCTTTCTTGTGTTAATTACATTATACCCAAATTTTTCAAATCAGAATAGTAAAATCACACCCCCAAATGTATGTATAAATGAAAGGGGGAGTGAAAATGAAAAAATTAAAAATCACTTCATTAAACAATGTAGATGGAAAAAACAAGAAAACTTCCAAAACATTCAGCAATTTAGCATCAAATGTTACTGATGAAAAATTGAAAAACGCAGCAGATGCAATCAATTCATTGATTTCTGCAACTGAAAAACGCATATTTGTAGTAGAAGAAAAAGAACTTTAGGAGGTATTTAAATGCAAGAATATTTACAAATCAAGATAGGCAATGATTCAAATGAAACAATGACAATCAATTTAACAAACTATGATCGTGCAAAAACTGATGAACAAATCAAAAATGCAATGGATCAAATCTTACAAACAGAAGTATTCGCTGGTAAAACAGGAGCCTACAACAAGAAAATCTCAGCAGATATCATAACTGTAGACAAGAAACCAATGAATATACAATAGGATTAACAAATGGACGAATTTTTAAGTTTTGTCGGTAACGTCGGCTTTCCCATTTCAGTGACAGCATTTCTTCTAATCAGAGTTGAATCCAGATTAGAAGACATCAAAATCTCCATTGAAAAGCTCAACGCTATTCTCACAAACTTTAACAGATAACCTTAATTTCATATATCATTTCCTAAAATTAAACCAACGAAACGGTAAGTCTCATACGAGATTTACCGTTTTTTGTGTGCAATTGTGTGGAAATTAAAAAATTTTAAAAAATACTTGTGAATCATTATCAATTGGTGTATTATATTAGTTGTTGCAAACAATTTGCATTTAAGGAGGAGTTTATGATAAAAAAATTTAGAAAATTATTGGTGCTTTTGGCGCTAGTTTTGGTTTTTGTGACTGCTTGTGGCAAACAAGATTCAAAAACTCAAGACACAAAACAAGAAGATACGAACAAAACCAGTGGAAAGAAGACAATTTATGCGACATTTTTTCCTGTAGCAGATTTGACGAAGATGATTGTACAAGACAAGATGGATGTCAAGACTATTATCAAGACGAACGAAGAGCCGCATTCATTCGAGCTTACGACAGATAATATGAAGGATATTTTAAAGGGAGATTTGGTTGTCTACAATGGAGCTGGAATGGAGTCTTTTGTTGATGATTTGAAAAAATCTATGAATGATGATGGAAAGTTTTTGGATTTATCAAAGGGGCTAACTTTATTGGATTCTTCAAGTGAGGGTTCTGATATGAAAGCTATCAATCCACACACTTGGCTTTCAGTAAAGAATGCTGAAAAAATGTTGAATACTATTTATGAGAAGGTGTCTGCGATTGATCCAGAAAACGAAAATTTCTATAAGAAAAATTTGGAAGATTCTACAGCCAAATTTGATTTGTTGGATAAAAAATTCGAGCAAGAACTTTCTAAGGTAAAGAGCAAGGAGAAGTATTTCGTGGTTTCTCATGCTGCATTTAATTATTTGGCAGATGATTATGGTTTGAAACAAGTTGCTGTGACTGGTATTTCTCCAGAGGATGAACCTACTGCAAAACAACTCAAAACTATAGCTGATTTTGTGAAGGATAAGCATATTTCTACAATATTTTTTGAAGGAAAGGCTACACCAAAAGTTGCAGAGACTTTGGCAAAAAACACCAACACGAAAACATCTACTTTGCACACTATGGAAAATCTAGATGAAAATCAAGTTGCCAAGGGATATTTGAAGCTTATGGAAGAAAATCTAAAATCACTTGTGGAAGCTTTTAATGAGTAGTGCTGTAATTTCTGTCAGTGATTTATCTTTTGCATACGACAAAAATCTGATTTTAGATAATGTGAATTTTTCCGTAAAAGAAGGAGATTTTGTCGCAATAGTTGGTGAGAATGGCGCTGGTAAGTCTACTTTGATGAATCTTATCTTGCACAATCTCAATAACTACGATGGAGAGATAAAACTTTTTGGCACAGATATAAAAGAGGATAATCATTTTAGAGATTTGGCGTATATTTCCCAAAATTCTGTTTTATCGTATAGGAATTTTCCGACTACGATTGAGGAAGCTGTGAAGATTCATTTGTCTTTTTTGAAGAAAAAGACTGATGCGAGTATATATTTAAAACAAGTGGGACTTTTTGAACACAGGAAGAAGGCATTGGATGAATTGTCTGGTGGACAACTTCAAAGGCTTGGAATTGTCTTGGCACTTATAAAAGATGCGAAGATTATTTTCTTGGACGAGCCTACAAGTGGTATAGACAAGAAGTTTGCAGATGAATTTTTCCAAAACTTGTCAACTCTCAAAAATCAAAATAAAACAGTTGTTGTGATAACTCATCAGCTTGATTTGGCGAAAAAATACATTGATTATGCTATTAAGATCAAAGATAAAAAGTCAATGATAATAAATAATAACGAGATTAGTCTGTGAGGAGAATATGGATATATTTGAATACGAATTTATGCAACGAGCATTTATCGTTGGAGGGTTGATAGCAATAATACTTCCTTGTATGGGACAGGTCGTTCTATTAAAAAGGCTATCGATGATTGGAGATACGCTTTCTCATTCATCACTTGCAGGACTAACTATTGGACTTGCATTGGGATTCAATCCACTGTTGGCGGCAATCATCGCCTGTGTTTTTGCGGGGCTGTCTATTGAAGTTATCAGAAATAGGTTGAAATCATATCAGGAAATATCAACGGTTATAATACTTGCAGCATCCATTGGTCTTGCAGGGATATTTTCATCCATGGTGAAAAACACCAACAGCATCTCATCTTATTTGTTTGGATCAATTGTAACCATAAGTGATGAAGAATTTTATTTGGTAATAGCTGTGTCAGCTTTCGTTTTGATTTCTTATAGTCTATTGTATAAAAGCTTGTACTTGAGTATTTTCGATCAGAAAGCCGCTAGCATATTAGGCATTAATATAAAATTTATAAATTTTTGCGTGACATTTTTGTCGGCAATAGCTATATCAATTTCAGCGAAAACAATAGGTTCCCTCATAGTTTCATCACTACTTGTATTACCGAGTATTAGCGCTATGCAATACACCAAAACTTACAAGAACACGTTAATCGTTTCAATAATATTTTCGGTTATTTTCGTGTATTTGGGTCTTTTCATATCGTATGCATTAAACCTTAGACCGGGATCTGTAATTGTATTGTTATCAGTCATTTGGTTGATAATTTCATTAATAATAAAGAGAAAATAGGAGTAAAAATGAAAAATAGTAACAAAAAAATAATATTGGCTGTGGTTTTATGCTCAACCATTTTAAGTTCATGTTCACTTTTTTCTAAACCAGAAAAAAAATCAGAGCAAATAAACGAGTCTACAAAAAAAGTTGAACAAACAACTGACAGCAACAAACAATCTACAATAAAAAAAGACAAGACAACAGAAGTGTTGATAGATTCTGAAATCAAAAAAGAAGATATCGCAAAAATCGTAAAACACGGAGACCATTGGCATGTGTTCACAAAAGACGGCAGGGAAAAAATCACATACAAAGACCCTAATAAATTACAAAACACATCCAACTTTGAAATGGTCAGCGTTGTCGGTAAAAGTAGACTCAAAGGCGAAAACGTCGTTGCAATCAAAAAACACGGCGATCACTGGCATGTTTATTTACGAAATGGTGGAGAATATTTAACTTACGAAGACCCATCAGCAATGTTTCCACACATAAAAGTAGGAACATATGTAGGAAGTCACGGTGATCATAGAAAACACAATAACAAAAGAATGGATGCTAGAACAATAGCACACGAAAAACAAAAAATAAAACAAACAATTGAAAAAAATGACGAAAGAGTTATCAAAATCTTAAAACACGGTGACCATTATCACATCTACACATCAAAAGGCAATGAATTCGTGTCATACACAGACCCAAGAAGCTTGTATCCAAACGCAGAGTATGGACAGTACGTTGGAACTCACGCCAACAGAAAACAAATGATTGAAAAAATCATCAGAGAAGATAGACAAAAACAAAAACAAAAACAATCTTCTAAGAAAACTCTCGCCAAACAAAATTCAGACAAGCTAATAAAAGACGAAAAGCTTGTAAAAGTAGAAGACAACAAGAAAAAACACAATGTAGTTAAAATTCTAAAACACGGCGATCATTGGCACATTTACACAAAAAATGGCGAAGAATTCATAACTTATGAAGATCCATCTTCCAAATATCCAGATGTAGCAGTTGGAACATATGTAGGTAGTCACACACAACAACCACAACAACCAAGAAAAGACAACAAAGACAACACACCACAAGAAAATCTGCCTGAAAACCCAACAGACACACAACAAAATAATAAACCAGATAAAAAAGAAGAAAAACCAACAGAAAAAACAAGAGAACAAAAAATACAAGAACTAAAAATAACAAAAGTATTGGGAAAAGACGGAACAGTAAATGAAATTAACAGATTTGACATCGTAAAAATTTTAAAACACGAAGATCATTATCACATTTACGACTCCAAGGGAAACGAAGCAATAACATATACCAACCCAAAAAATCTTTATCCAAATGCTTATTTTGGAAATTACGAAGGAAGCCACAACAATTCACAAAACAATAATGAATTCAAATGGCCAGAAAATATCACAAAAATCGTAGACCACAAAGATCATTGGCACTTGTACAGAGGAGATGAAGAAGTAGCAGTAGTTAGAGAAAATCCGAAAGATCACTACCCAAATGCAGAATATATCAAAGATTACGTCGATGTAGGGAATGTAGAAGTAGAAGACAAAGATATATTCAATTATGACGACATAAAACCTAAAAAAGTTGAAGGAATTGAAGCAGTATTAAACGATAATCTACGAAAAATGACAGGATATGGAAAATTGACAGATGGTATCGCAATCGTTGGAACAGAAGACAAACAAGACAAAGTATTTCACTGGCTACATGGAGACCACTATCATGCACTAAGCATAAAAGACTTGATAAAAATGGAAAAATCCGGAGCATTGAAAGGATTCACAGCAAAAGATGTAGTCGCAACATTGAAATACAAGTTCCAACATCCACAAGAAGATTTGACATACAAATCAGACTTGAATATCGAAGAAGTAATAGAATTCTTGAAATCTCACTATAAAATAAACGATGCTTCAAGAATATTCTCAATAGGACAAGAAAAAGTCAGCATATACACTAAAGATAAAACAAATAACTTCCACATAAGCGAATTTGAAAAGAAAAACGGACAAATAATCTTCAAAGGACAACTTCCTCAAATACCAAGTGACGAAGAACTTGAAAAACAACAATCAGAAGAAGAAGAAACAGAAGAAACAGTTGATGAAACAAACGAAAAAATTGGCGAAAAAGAAACAACTGATGAAACAAAAGAAAAAGTTGAAAAAGAAACAGATGAAACAAATAACACACCTGTAGAAGATAAAAAAGTTGAAGAAAAGCAAGAAGAAAAACAACAAAAAGAAAAACAACCAGAAAATAAAGAAAATACAGAAGATAAAAAAGAAAATAAAAAACAAAATCCAGAAGAAAAACAAAATCTTCCTACAGAAAAACAACAAAACACAACTGAGAAAAACTCAGAAAACATCTAAAAAATCGGCTCATTAAGAGCCGATTTTTTACATACCCGTCTATTAACCCTACTCGATTGATTAATTTTCGTATCCAATAACTTTCTCATCGATTTCTTTTATTATATCATCTGATAATTTCTCCACATCAAAACGATAGGCAGTGTTTTTTCGTGGATTAAAAATCCCCAAATATTTAACATTTTTGAAAGCTTCATAATCGCTACGCAAACCCATTCTCCAATAAATCAGAATTTGAAGAGTGTGATTCTTATTAAATTTGTTCTTCAACACCTTTAAATCCCACAACGTATCATTAGTCAAATAATCACCATCACCAGTTGATATCACATCAGTATATCCACCTTCAAATGTAAAACCGTCTGATACAATAGGGCCGTAAATATCGAAAAACTTCAACGTACGTTCAACCAAAATTCTTGTCGCAGCAATTGCTTGTTCATTTGGATTGATACTTTCAACAGGAACATAATTTTGAACACCTGCTCGAAGCACAACATCAAAACCAGTCAATTTAATAGCGTTGAAAATCGATGTATCATCAAGACCTGTCACATTATTTAACAAAATAGCAGCATCTTCTTCTTTTTTAATATTTATCGCACCATATATCGAAATCTTAAAAGATTCAACCAAGTCTTTGCTAATCATAAACCTTGATAAATAATCTACCGCCATACCAATCAAACTCGCATGCACATTGATATCGTCGAAAATACTCTCATCACAATCTCCAAGCACATTTTCTTCGAAATCACTTGGTTTTATGTATCCACCACGAGGTTGTTCTACAGATTTTACTCTCTGAGTGACAGACATTCCGCCTAAATTTTTAAATTCCACAACGATTCCTTCTTTCAATAATTAGTTATAAGATTTATACCCTATTTTGAAAAATAAAAAATCGGCTCACTAAGAGCCGATTTTCTTTTACAATTTATTTTGCTTCTTCAAATTTAATGTTGTATTCAAAATCTGCTGGATTGTAGTAATCAAGAGCTTTTCCTTCTACTTCAGCATATGGATAACCGAAGTTATTAAGTGGCTTGTCGTCTTGTTTTGGTTCAAGTACAAGATCACGACCTGTAGTCAATGCTACACGAAGTGAATCCATTCCGCCCCAATAATAATCAGCAAGTTCTTTTGTTTTTTCATCAGATTTGTCTAATTTTTGTTTCAAAACAGCCTTCAAAACATCGCCTGGATCTGCCTTTACCCAACCATGACCTTGAAGGTAGAATTCAGACCAGCAGTGTTGACCTTTAGTTTCATCATCAGATGGCTTTTTGCTCATTCTTACACCGAAGATTTCACGTGCAGGAACGCCAGCTGCTCTACACAAAGCTACGAAAACTGAGTGGATATCAGTACATTTTCCTTGTGGATGACCCAATAATTTTTCAACTTCACCAGTACCGCAACCCTTTACAGATTCGTCACGATTCATGTTAGCGATAGTCCAATCGTAGATTGCTTTTACCTTGTCCAAATCAGTAGTCTTACCTTCAGTGATTTTGTCGGCAAGTTCCTTTACTTTACCATCAACAGGCATCATGCTGTTTGGTTGTAAGAATTCCTTAAGTTCGTCCTTTTTAGCTTGATCTTCTTTTTCAGTAAGTTCTCCTCTTTTGATTTCCTTACGTTCAGCATCAAAAGATAGTGAAACCTTACGGTCAGTTGCTTCATTGTCCCATTCAACATAAAGCATTTTGTTACCTAACTTGTCAGTAGTTTGTTGTTGTTTAGCGTGAGCTTCATCCAAATCCACCTTAACGTTAGAAATCTTTTGGTATTCTGAATCTTGTGGAATTGGTAACCACAATTTTACAGATTTGCCTTTATCGTATTTTGACAAATCAACATTTGTTGTCAAAGTTCCTTTTCTTTCTGCGAAGTTTTCTTCCTTCTTTTCTTCTTTTTTGATTTCTACCTTATTAGTGTCTTCCTTTGCAGTTTCTTCCTTCTTAGTTTCAGTATTTTCTTGTGTATTATTCTTAGCACAAGCTGATAAACTAAATACAAATACCAATAAAAGTAAAATTTTTAATGCTTTTTTCAAAAAACATCCCCCTTTATATTTTTTGGCATAAAATTAGGCAATATATGAAATATTGCCCAATTAAATATCTTATTTTGCTGCAGAACCTTCGATTTTATATCCTGCATCCATCCAAGCAACAATTCCACCTGGATGACGATATACATTTGTAAATCCAGCTTCTTTTGCAAGAACTGCGCCGACATCACTTCTAGCACAGCCAACAAAACCACAATATACAACAACAGTTTTGTTCTTATCTTCGCCCAAAGCTTTCAAGAAAGCTTCTTTTTGTTCTGGTTTTAATTCGTCTGCTTTCATAGGCAATTCTGCATTTACAGCACCAGGAATTCTGTTTTTGTCAAAAGATTTTGCAGGCATAGTGTCAACTATAACCATGTCTTTCTTTTGTTCAACCCAAGAATTCAAGTCTTCTGTAGATACAAGTTCATATCCACCTTTGTTAACAGCATTTACAAGTTTCATACTTGCAGTTTCAATTTTTTGTTCGTTACCGTCTTTTGCAGTACCAGGACCTTTTGCAGCTCCTGGAGCAGCCTTTTGACAACCAGTTGCCAATACTAAAATCATGGCAAACAATGTCAAAGCTTTAATGAATTTCTTCATTATGTAATCCCTCCTATAATATTCTATATATTAATTATATCGTAAAATTTGTATTTCATTTATTGAAATAATTTATAAGTAGGCTGTTTTTATGCCAAATTTGTGTCATTTTCTATAAATGAAGAAAAAATCACAGGATTTATATCTGTTTTTCAAAAAAACCGATAATTTATTATGATATACTATAATTAATTTAACATTTTTTATTAATTCATTTATCAATTTCCCCAAGGAGGGTTTATGTATATTTTAATTGTTGCCATTGTGCTGTTGTTGGCGCTTTTGGCTGTCAAATTTTCAGATAAATTCGGTATTCCATCGTTTTTATTATTTATCTTATTAGGAATATCGTTTAATTTTTTCGGTAAAGATTTCAATAATTTCAAATTTGTTGACGAATTTTCGAGCGTTGCTCTGTTGTTTATCATGTTTTACGGTGGTTTCGGTACAAATTTGAAAATGGCAAAACCAGTGACAACACAAGGAGTCATCATGGCAAGTGCAGGTGTTGTGTTGACATCTGTTCTTACGGGAGTTTTTTGTTATTTCGTGCTTAAAATCAGTTTCGTGGAGTCTATGCTTTTGGGATCAGTTGTTGGTTCTACGGATTTTGCTTCAGTGAGTTCGATTTTACGAAGCAAGAATTTGAACCTCAAATATTCCACAGCATCCATGCTTGAAATCGAAAGTGGTTCCAACGACCCGACAGCTTACACAATGACTATGATTTTCTTGTCGATTTTGGTAGGCTCCAAGACTTCTGTGTTCAAACTAATTCTTCTTCAAGTTGGTATCGGGCTATTGATTGGATTTGTGATGGCAAAATTGACCGAAAAATTGATTTTCAAGATTGATTTCTCAGAAGATGGACTATTCACAGTTCTCATCATTTCCTGCGCACTTTTAACTTTTGCGATTAGCAAGAATTTGGGTGGAAATGCGTTTCTATCAGTGTATGTTCTGGGGATTATGATTGGGAATTTGGAATATTACAGGAAGAAAGAGGTCGTGTTCTTCTTCGATGGTTTTTCGGGAATAATGCAGATTGGCTTGTTCTTTTTATTGGGACTGTTGGCAAATCCGCAAAGTATCGTGAAGGCTACTCCTGTGGCTTTCTTGGTGATGGTTTTCATTACAATTATTGCGAGACCATTGGCAAGTATTTTGCTTTTGAAACCATTTGGCTACAAGAAAAATCAGCTCATCGTAATTTCTGCTGCGGGCTTCAGAGGAGCGGCTGCGATTGCGTTTGCGATTATGGTAATCAACAGTAATGCCAAATTATCCGTCGATTTGTTCCACATAATTTTCGTGATTTGTCTGTTGTCTTGTTTGATTCAAGGTTCACTTTTCCCGATTATTTGTAGGAAAACGGACATGATTGACCCTGACGATACTGTACTCAAAACTTTCAACTACTACAGCTCGAAAAGTGATGTCGGATTTATTGAAACACAAATTAACGAGCATAGTGAACTTGTTGGTAAGAAAGTTAAGGAGATTGGGCTTAATTTCGATATTATCGTTGCGAAAATTATCCGTAACAAAAAACTTGTAATTCCACGTGGAGACACTGTGATTTGTGCGAATGACACTGTTGTTATCGGATGAAAATCGTATTTCGATCCGACAGGCTACGGTTTGATTGAAATCACAATCAGCGACAAAAACAACTGGAATGGTAAAAAATTGAAGGATATCGACATGATTGATTCCGAACTTGTGGTGATGATTCAAGCAAAAAACGGCGAAATCATCGTTCCTACGGGTAATGTTACGTTAAATGAAGCAGACAAGTTGATTATTCTGAAGGAAACTGTAAAATTTTAGTAAATTTTGAAAATTATTGCCAAACTTTGATATAATAATATGATAATTATATTTTAAGGAAGGAATTTATGATAGATTATTTGATTCAAAAATTTGTGAGAAATCACGAAGATACACAAAGCTTCGCAACTCGTAGATCTTACGGAAATTTGAGCAGCGCAGTGGGATTATTCATCAACCTATTCTTGTTTTCAACAAAACTAATAATAGGATTATTGACCAATTCCATCGCGATAATGGCCGATGCCATCAACAACTTGTCGGACTGTTTCAGCATCGTTATTATGGTTCTAAGTTTCAGTATGAGTACGAAACCTGCAGACGAGAAACATCCGTACGGTCACTCGAGATTGGAGTACATCTTCTCGTCGTTGATTACGATTTTGGTCATCTACATCGGTATTAAACTTGTAGTTGCATCATTTAAAAAGATTATCCATCCGGAAGTCATAACTTTCAACGTCTACTCGTTGGTAGTTCTAATAATAGCGATTGTGGCGAAATTCTGGCTTAGCAAATTTTACCACAAAATTTCCAAGAAAATCGACTCCGATTTGTTGATGGCAACATCTGTCGATTCAAGAAGCGACTGTATTTCAACATCCATAGTACTAATCTCAGTTGTTGTGTTCAAATTAACTTCTCTTAATATAGATGCCTACATCGGACTTTTAGGAGGACTTATCATCATCAAAAACGGATACGAAATGATAACAGACACTGTGGACAAACTTTTGGGAACGGGCGCATCTGCAAAATTCGAACGTGAAATCATTGATTTTATCACATCTTATGACGGAATTTACGGCGCACACGATTTGAGAGTTCACGATTACGGTCCAGGTCACATCTTCATAACTGTAGATGTGCAAGTGGACAGCTCTGAAGAATTCATCAAACTTCATTCATTGGTAGACAAAATCGAGAGAGATTTGATAGAAAAAAAGGGCGTGTATTCGACAATTCACATGGATCCGTTGGCAGTCAACAATCCGAAAGTTCAAAATTTACACGAAATTGTCGAAAAAATCATCAAAGATGTCAACCACGATTGGATATTGAACGATTTTAGAATTTGTCCGAAAAAAGAAGGCGACGAGATGATATTCGACATCAGAGTAGACATCGATGAAAAAATGGACGACAAGGAAATTGTGGACATCGTGAAAAACAAAATCCTATCGCAAATCACAGACTACAAGCCAATCATAGCGATAGCAAGAGGATATCAAAGAAGAAACTTTTATTAAAATGAAAAACATTAAACGAATTTACGATCAAAACCCACTCAAATTCATACTAGCAGTCTACGCAGTGTATTTGCTGTGGTTTTTTTCAATGGAAAAACTACCCAACAGAAATTATCACATAATCTATTCGAAACTAGACGACTACATTCCTTTTTATAAACCAGCAATACTTATTTATTCGTCGTGGTTTTTGATGCTAGTGATACCATTTGTCTACCTATTAAAGAGAAAATCGTACGACGACCTCTACAACATAATCATCCCGATGTTTGCTGCGATGTTCATATCACTGATAATTTATGTGATATATCCGACAGCACTTGACATCAGAGTTACAGATATCACTGGAAATGATATTTGCTCGTGGATAATCAGAAAAATTCAGGGGATTGATGCCCCGAATAACGTGTGTCCGAGCATTCACGTATCGACAACGGTGATAATCTACAATCAATTCAGAAAAATATTGAAAGACAACAAGAAATCGAAGGCTTTTTTCCTGTTGTGGAGTGTGGGAATTTGCGTAAGCACCATGCTTGTCAAACAACACAGCATTATAGATGTAGTGTGTGGAATTTTCCTTGCATATACGATACTTTTTGCATTCAATAAAAAACAAAACACAGCTAATCACTATTAGTGACAGGCTGTGTTTTTTGGTTTGTATTTAATTTTTCAACATAGATTCAGTTATTTTCAAAAATCTCTTCCAAATAAGTGCGAAAATAATAAAGTTTACAGCCGCTTGGACTGAGTTTGGAAGAATTGTTGCGATTGCTGTTTTGTTTCCGTAAAGAATTACAGATGTGAAGTAATATCCAACAACCATCACCAATTCACAGATAACTCCCGCAGTTAGAACTGTGGATGTTTTTTGATTGTTGACTTTTTTCAAGAACAATCCCATTACAAGTGCCATCAAACCTTTGACAACGAATGTAAATGGTGCAAACGCTGCATAGCCGAGCAATAAATCCGCCAAGGCTGAGCCAAACGCAGCGGCAATCATTCCGATAATTGGTCCAAATGCGAAAGTGGATAATAAAATAATGAAATCTCCAAGATTAACGTAACCCATCGCAGGTGACACTGGGATTTTGACTATCATTGTGAAAAAAGTTGTAAGCGCTATAAAAATCGCTGTTGTAGTAATTTTTTTAGTGTTCATGTCGTCCTCCTATTTTTCTATTATAGAGTATTTATGTAGTGGTTAATAGTAACAAAATTTGGAAAATTTATGGTAACAGATTTTGCATACCGATTTATATGAAAAATAATTTTGGAAAATAATGTAACAAATCCGACTATTTTACTCATTATTATTCAGTTAAATAATATAAAAACAATGAGTAATAAAAATAATCAGTAATTTGTCTCGATAAAACAAGTTAATTTACGGATTATAAGATTTCAAATCATTATTTTAATGAAAACGATAGAAGTATATTTATTAATTTTTAAATTTATAAATAGTTTGACATTTTTTATTTGGTTAAGTAAAATTATGGTATGAGCAAAAAAGCAAATATTTTGCCGATTTTGCGGATAAAAAAGTAGGAGGGAAATATGAAACCATATTCCAAAAAGTTTTTGGCGAGTGTGTTATTGTTTTCATTAGTATTGCCAAGCGCAACAACATTTGCAACTAATCAAACAGACAGCACTACATATGCCAAGCTTCAAGAACAAGGCGTAAAGGCAGACCAAGAAGTCAAAGTAATCGTAGAAACAAGTGACAAGGCTGCTATCGAAAGAGAACCAAACGTAAAAAGTGCGAGATTCTCAAATGCTGTAAAGGCATCAGAAGCAGAAGTTAAGAAAACTTCAGAAAAAATCGAAACTAAGTTGAAGAAAGAAAACGTTAAAGTTGACAAGGACGATGAATTTTCTGCAGTTATTACAGGCTTCTCAGCAAAAGTAAAAGCAAAAGACATCGACAAATTGAGAAAACAACCAGGAGTTAAAAAAGTCACAACACAAATGACTGCTGAAAGACCAAAGGCAGGAGCATCTCCATCTTTGGCCACAGCTCCAAAAATGATCAAGGCTGATACTTTGTGGGATCAATACGATTTTTCAGGTCAAGGAATGTTAATTAGTATTATAGATACTGGTGTGGATCCTACTCACAATGATATGAAATTATCTCCTGAAATTGAATCAAAATATAAGAGCAAAGACGCAGTAGACAAAGTTATTAAAGAAAACGGATTAAAAGGTAGATGGTACAGCAGAAAAGTTCCTTATGGATACAACTACGCAGATGAATCAGATGAAATCAGAGATTCTGGAATCGGTGGATACCACGGAATGCACGTAGCTGGTATAGTTGCTGCAAATGGTGATACAAAAACTGGAGGAGTAAGGGGTGTAGCACCAAACGCACAATTATTAGGAATGAAGGTATTTAGTAATGACGCATTGGTATCTACAGTTTACGAAGAAGTATGGTTGAAGGCAATTGACGATTCCGTAAAACTTGGTGCAGACGTATTGAACATGAGTTTGGGAATGGGATCAGGTTATAGTAGAGAAGGAATATCTCCTACAAATGAAGCATTCAGAAAAGCCAAAGCTGCCGGCGTTGTGTGCGCAGTTGCAATGGGTAATGATCGTGTTACAAACTGGGGCGGCGAAGGCAAGACAAACTTAGCGATAAACCCTGACTTTGGTACTACAGGACACCCTGCAGTTGCAGATCCATCTTATTCAGTAGCATCTATGGAAAACACAAACCTTAGAGGAAGAAATGTTGAAGTTAAAGATAAGGATTTAGTTATCTCAACAGGTACTGCTGAAGGTGCAATAGAAGATACAACAACAGGAATGAAACAATACGTTTATGTTGGATTAGGAAATACTGAAGATGATTACAAAGAAAAAGGTGTAAAAGACAAAGATGTAGAAGGTAAAATCGTTCTTGCAATGAGGGGGAAAGGATCATTTAATGACAAAGCTAAATTAGCCGCATCAAAAAAAGCAGCTGGTATTATAATCTACAACTCTCCAGAAGGCAACAACTTATCATTCATGTCTGGAATGGAACTAACAGATTTCCCTTCAGTATTTATTAGCAACGAAGATGGAAACAAATTAATTGAATTATTAAAAGATAATTCAAATCAAGAAATCAATATTACTGCAGTAAAATCAGTTAAGAATCCAAAAGGTGAACAAATGAGTGAGTTCTCATCTTGGGGAATCACACCTGATTTGAGATTGAAACCAGACATCGCAGGTGTTGGTGGACAAATCTACTCAACAATTAACGATAACAAATACACTATGATGAGTGGTACATCAATGGCAACTCCACAAGTTGCAGGTGCAAGTGCATTAGTAATGCAAAGATTGTACAAAGATGGTTGGTTGAAGAAAACTGCTGATGGTAAACCAGACCCAATCCAAGAATACTTGACAGTATTGGTAATGATGAACACAGCGACTCCTGTAAAAGACACAGAAGTAGATGAAGCTTCATTATACACTCCAAAACAACAAGGTGCGGGACTTGTAAACCTTGAAAATGTAATTAAGACAAAAGTAACTGTAACAGCTACAGGCGGAAAAGATACAAATGAAGACGGTAAATTGGAATTAGGAGAAGTTGGAGATCAATTTAATGCAACATTCAAATTGAAAAACTACTCTAAGGAAGACATCACATTTACACCAAGATACATCTCATTAAAAGATGAAGTAAAAGATGGAAGATACACTGAACATTCATCAGTTGCAGAAGAAATAACTTTACCAGACGTTACAGTACCAGCAGGAAAAGAAGTAGAATACAAGGCACCAATAACAACAAAAAATATTGACAAGAATCAATTCGCACAAGGATATGTAATGTTCGAATCCAAAACTAATCCTACACTTTCAGTACCATACACTGGATTTAAGGGCGATTGGTCACAACCACAATTCTTGGACAACATGCCTGATTTCAGCAAAGATGTTAACTACAAACCAATAGTATATCCTAATGGTGGAATAGACAAATCAGGATTTATGAGAAGACAAGAAAAAGGTGGATGGAACTACTGGAACGCTTGGAATGTAGATGGCAAACCAACAGTATTTGTTAACTCAAAGAAACAAGAAGGAATGAATATTGAAGTTGCACCAGTAATCACAATCATGAGAAATGCTCTTGATGTAAAATACGACATTTTGGATAAAGACGGAAAAACATTGAGAAACTTATTCATCGACCCAATTCTTCTAAAAGTAAATGGATTGTACAAAGGTGGAGACAACCAATACAGATTCGAATACGTTCCTAGTGGAGCTGCTTGGGATTTCAAAGACATGAGTGGAAAACCTGTTGATGAAGGAAATTACATCTACCAAATTAAAGGTCACGTAGATTACAAGAATGCTAAGGAACAAAAATATCAATACAACATAGTATTAGATAACACAGCACCAACATTAACTTACAAATACGATGAAGGAAAAAGAGAAATAACTGTAATTGCAAAAGATGACTTAGCAGGTGTATTTAGCGTAGGATATGAAAACACTACAACTGGTCAATGGTATGAACAACAAGTTCGAGAAGATCATAGATACGATGATATTGGAATAGTAAGAGATTACAAGTATACATTCAAAATAGCTGATGGATTTGACTTGGCAAACTTAAGCATTTACGCTTGGGATAATGCAAGAAATGTTATCGGTAATAAGATTGACACAGGCGTAACTTCTAATATCAAGATCAAACCTATAGAATTGAAAGTAAAGGATCAAATACCAGGATTAGATGAAATCAAAAAGCACATCGAAGGATTACCAAAAGATGCTGAAGTTAAAATATTAGACAATAAAGATAATATTAAAGCTACTGACAAACCTGGTGAATTTGGAATAAAAGTATCTGTTAAGATTGGCGATATGGAAACATATTACTGGATTCCAATCATCGTAAAATCTGAAGAAAAGAAAGAAGAACAACCAGAAAAACCAGAAGAAAAACAACCAGAAGTAAAAGATCAAACAGTTTACAACTTACCTGTAATCAAAGTTGAAAATCCTGATTATTATGCAGCATTTGGTAAATACAAAGATGAAAAGAACCCAGACGCTTACAAGAAGATCCATGTAAAAGGTAATGTAACTAAGATTAAACAATTAGATCATTTGACATTAACTATCACAAAAGATGGTAAGAAGGTTGAAGGAACAGAAGTTCAAGAAATCAAAGTTAACAAAGAAGGAGACAGCAATTTCTCATTCGACCACGAATTAGACATCTCTGGCTTAGAAGATGGACGTGTTTACGAATTACAAATCAAAGCTGAAGGTGAAAATGTCAGAGGAGATGGCATCAAAGATACTATCATCAGAAGAATCAGAAAAGACTTCGTTGCTCCAACAGTTGAATACACTGTAGAACATAAAGATGAAAAAGCTCCAATGGCTAAGATCAAAGTAAAAGGTCATGAAAACATGACTTATTTGGAAATGTATCTTGACGGAAATATGCTTTCAAGAATAGACAAGACTTGGGATAACTTCGAACTTAAAGATGGCGTTGACGGAGAATTTGAAGTAGATGTTCCATTGGAAGTTGGCGAAAACAAATTCGAAATCAAAGCATACGATGATGCTGGAAACGAAACTATCAAAGAAGTTGTAATCAGCAGAAAAGATCCTAACGTAAAAGATCCTGTTGATACAAAAGAATTGTTTAACAACTTATTAAAAGCGCATTCAATAGTAGAAGTTCCTGCAAATTACGAAGTAACAGATGCTCAAATAACAGAGCTTAAAGCTTTAATCGATGAAGCAAGAACTGCTATTAGCGAACAACAACCACAAGAAAAGGTTGATGAAGTTAACAACAAATTAAAAGAAGCTCTAGCTAATATTAAAGAAGTTAAGAAAGTTGATAAGAAAGAACTTATCGGTCAAAAGGACGATGCACAAGAATTGTTGAAGAAGAAAGATGAAAACAAGCTTAATGAACAACAAGAAAAAGCATTACAAGATTTGATTAAAAAAGCTGAAGAATTAACTAATAAAAAAGATGCAACTCAAGAAGAAGTTGACAAATTAGCTAAAGAAATTAAAGACGAAATAGCTAAGATTAAAGAAGCTGGAAAACCAGGAACTGAAAACCCAGGAACAACAACACCAGAAGAAAAACCTGGTACAACACCAGTAGAACCTGGCAAGGATAACCCTGGTACAGTAACACCAACACCAGTACCAACACCAACACCAGTGCCAACACCAACACCAGTGCCAACACCAACACCAGTGCCAACACCAACACCAGCTAAACCTGCTCAAACAACAAAAGAAACAACAAGAGTTGCAGGAGCTGACAGAATCAACACAGCAGTAGAAGTATCCAAGAAATACTACAAATCTGCTGA
>OGSJ01000541.1_pt1 | contig 22474 bp, 13 predicted proteins | sample 1573851 | NCBI WGS metagenome assembly OGSJ01 (sample SAMN03295846, study PRJEB24534) | human gut metagenome | isolation source: fecal sample 6 from infant 6 | host: Homo sapiens | place: USA: Pittsburgh, PA | collected 2014-07 | reverse complement strand
ATAATTTATTTTTTAATTAATATATAAATGGTTTATCTAAAAGACTAAATAAAAATCTTTTAGAGTTGGTATTGGGTATTTTACTAAATTTAAAACTTTATTAAGGGGGAAAATTAATGTTAACTATTGCGTTAGCTGGTAATCCTAACTGTGGTAAGACAAGCCTTTTTAACTTGCTTACTAAATCAAGACAACATATAGGAAACTGGCCCGGTGTTACTGTGGAAAAAAAAGAAGGTACTTTAAAGTTTAAAGGTGAAAACTACAAGGTAATTGATTTACCAGGAACTTATAGCTTAGGAGCATACTCAGAAGATGAGATTGTTGCTAGAAATTACATATTAAAGGACAAACCTGATGTGGTTATAAATGTTGTGGATGCAACTAATTTAGAAAGAAATCTTTATCTTACTACTCAGCTTATAGAAATGGGAGCAAATGTGGTTATTGCTCTTAATATGATTGACCAAGCTGAAGCTTTAAATATAGAAATTGATACCAATAAACTTTCTAAAAGATTAGGTGTTCCTATTATAAAAACATCAGCTTTAAAAAATAGAGGAATAGAAGAATTAATAGAAACTTCTATATATTCAAAAAAGAATGAAAAACTTATTAATATAAATTATGGTGAAGATATTGAAAATGAAATAAAAAACCTTTCTTCTTTGCTAGAAACATATAAAAACAAATTGGAGTTCCCTGTTAATTGGACAGCTTTAAAACTTTTAGAAAATGATGAATATATAAAAGATAAAGTAAAACAATTAAATTCTCCAAGTATATTTACTAAGCTTGAAGAAAGTAATAAGACCATAGAAAAAAATATAGGCTTTGAAGCTGATATGTCTATTGTTGATAAAAGATATTCTTTTATATCATCAATTACTGAAGATGTAATAAAGAAACCTAGTGAAAAGCAAGTAACAACTACTGAAAAAATAGATAAAATAGTTACAAACAAATATTTAGGAATCCCTATTTTCGCACTTATTATGTACTGTTTATATGAATTAACCTTTATTATTGGTGCTGGAATTCAAGAATGGTTTGGAGATCTTATAGCTAAAGCAGGTGTAATTGTATCTGAATGGTTTTCTAATATGGGTGCTCCTGAATTACTAGTAGGATTTATAGATAAAGGACTATTTGGTGGTGTAGGTGCTGTTCTTTCTTTCTTACCATTAATTATGGTTATGTACTTCTTATTAGGACTTTTAGAAGACAGTGGATACATGGCAAGAGCTGCTTACGTTATGGATAGACTTATGAGGGGTTTAGGATTACATGGAAAAACCTTCGTCTCTATGATAGTTTCCGTTGGATGTAATGTTCCTGGAATAATGTCTACTAGAACCTTAGAAAACAAAAAGGATAGAATGATAGCTATACTTATTAATCCATTTATATCCTGTGGTGCTAGAATGCCTATATATGCTGTATTTGTTGAAGCATTCTTCCCTACTCATCAAGGTTTAGTCTTATTTAGTTTATATGTGCTAGGTATTATAGTTGCCTTAATAAGTGGAAAAATATTTAGCAAAACTTTATTTAAAGGTGAATCTTCATATTTTGTAATGGAGCTTCCTGCTTATAGAATGCCATCTATAAAGAATGTATTCCTTTTAATGTGGGAAAAAGCAGGTGCTTTCTTCAAGAAAGCTGGAATGATTATATTCCCAATGATGATAGTTCTTTGGGCTTTATCTGTATTACCACTAGGAGTTGAACCAAATAGTGAACACTCTATTTTAGGTATGATTGGTAGCTTTGTTGCTCCATTATTTGTACTAGCTGGATATGGAACATGGCAAGCTGGTGTATCATTAATAACTGGTATATTAGCTAAAGAATCAGTAGTTGCAACAATGGGTATGGTTTATGCTGGAGTTGAAGAAGGGGAAGCCTTAATAAATGTAATTCAACAGGTATTTACTCCACTTTCAGCAATTTCATTCTTAGTTATGACTCTTTTATATACTCCTTGCTTAGCAGCCTTAGGGGCAATAAAAAGGGAAACTAATTCTATGAAATGGACTATATTCTCTGCTGTATATACATTTGTAATTGCCTTAGTTTTATCAACACTTGTATATCAAGTTGGATTATTGCTAGGTTTTCAATAAATTAAATATGCCTTCTAATTATAATTATTTATTTTAGTTATAATTATTATAAGAACCAAGAGATCTCCTTCCAATAGTCTCTTGGTTCTTTCAATTTAAAATATTATATATAAACTTAGAAAATATTCTTTTTTAAACCCCTCTATTTGCTTATATGCTACTAACCTTATATGAGATTAACTAAATAAAAAATCAAAAAGATTAAGAGAATTATTTTTAAATCTCTTAATCTTTTTAATTTATATATAAATATAAAATTTTACTCATCTACTGGAATTAAAATTGCATTTTGAATACATTTTGCACCTTCAGGTGTTAAATTTTGATCTCTTAAATAATATTTTTTGTCATCAACTATTAAATGATAAAAATCTATTACTTTACAGTCCCTATCATTTTTCATTAAGTATCTAACAACAGCTCTCATAAAATCGACTCTACTTAAAAAATGTTCATTAAAAGTTATTTTTATTTTTTCATTGCCTTTGTGTAACATATTACAACACCCCTTTTAATAATCATAAATTCCTTATAAAATGAATCATATTAGTATGTAAAGTCCTAAAAACACATAAATTTTCATTAAAGCTATATCTTATGAAAAGAGAATTAGATCACTGTTAATTAAAAAGCAAAATTCAAAATCCAGGACTCTATAAACGTTTACAAGTTTTAAAATAATCCATTTTAGGTTTATATTCTAAAATTTTTAAACCTTATTTTGTAGTAATACCTCTTTCTCTTTACACTTTTATTATACTACTCCGCCCTATTAATGTAAACATTTTCTATTGAATAAATATGGTATTTTTTCCTTATTTAAAAAGGATCATTTTTATAAAAAATATATACTTAAAATTGCAAAAAGAAATTTATTATTACACTAAAATAAAGTCTAAAACTCTTAATATAATCGATTTTTTATAAGATAATTCTCTTTATTAGTAAGAAAATAAAGAGCCCTCCTAAGTATAAACAAATTTCTTTGTTTACCCTATAAGAAAACTCTTTATCTACTTTATATTTTTAAATAATCCCCTTAAAATATCCTAAATTTATTAATTTATTTTAAATACTTTCTATTTACTATTCTTCCTTGTTTTTATTTTTTCTTTTTAAGAAAACAGCTCCAACTGAAGCCATTATAGCTCCTAATAAAGATAGCATAGATCCTCCAAGAACTTGTCCTGTTGTTGGCAATATTCCTTCTTTCTTAAGAAGTTTTTCATCTTTAACTGAGTTCTCTTCATTACTTTTATTTTCTTCACTAACTTTATTCTCTTCTTTAAGCTTATTAGCCTTTAATTCCTCTTTTGAATCAGTTTTAGCTTCAGGCTTTTGTACTATTTCCTCCTCAATAGGTTCATTATATTTCTTATTGTTATTTGGATCATCCTTTTCTGAATTTTTTAAGGAACTTCTGTCTATAGCAAAGTTAATAACTTTTTCTGATGGATTTCCTGCTTTATCTAAAGCTTCAACCTTTAAGATATACTTACCATCTTCATCTATTCTTGATTTTCCGTCATATTCTTTTCCATTTAAAGTATATTTTAAAGTTGCATCCTTATCATCAATCTCAATTATTGGAGTAACAGGTTCATTATAAACTTTACCCTCTTCAACTCCAGTTACAAATATATTAGCAGGTGTTCTATCTATAGAAAACTTAACTTCTTTATTTGATACATTTCCAGCTTTATCTGTTGCTTGTACATTTAAAACATAGTCACCATCTTCTTTTATACTAGACTTACCATCATATTCTTTTCCGTTTAAGGTATATTTAAAAGTAGCTTCTTCATTACTAGCTATTTCAGGAATAATTTCTTCATTATATACTTTTCCCTCTTCAATATTATTAACAGAAATATTTGCTGGTGTTTTATCTATAGTAAAGTTAGTTTTTACTTCTGTTTTATTTCCAGCTTTATCTGTAGCCCTTACAATTAACTCATAGTTTCCATCCTCTGAAATAGGAGTTTTTCCATCATAATCTTTTCCATTTAATAAGTAACTAATTTCTGCATCTTCATTAGAAACTACCTTCGGAGTTACATCACTATTGTATATTCCTTGATCTGATACCCCTCCAATTGTCACTTCTGGAGCATTTTTATCAACCTTAACAGTAAGCTTTCTAAGAGTTTCATGACCTAATACATCAACGGCCTTTAATACTATAACATCTCCATCTTTTACAGGAACTTCATATGAAAACTCTCTTCTTGTACTATCATTTCCTGGCTTAGCTCTCTCTTCAACTTCTAATTGAATAGTATCATTTTTATAGAACTTATATCCTAATGTGTTATCCTCAACAGTACCTTTTATATTTATTTTATCTTCATTAGTTATAACTATACCATCTGATTCTATCTTTGGAGATGATAAGTTTATTATAGGTGCTTTAGTATCACATAATATATTGCTAGCATAATTATATAACACATTTCCATTTTCATCTTTAGCATAAATATTAACTTTATTCATACCTTCTTTTAAAGAAACTTTATGTATAAAAGTTCCATCTTCATTTACCTTAACATCTTCATTATTTAACTTAAATTCTTTTACTGGACCTAAAACTACTCCCTTTACTAGATATTCTAAAGAATTATCAACACTTAAAGTAGCAGTTCCAAAGTTACCTTCAAATTTTATTAATGGATCTGAAGATTCAACCTTTATATTCTTAGATACTTCCCCTAAGTTAAATGCTGTATCATTCATAGCTACCTTAACTTCGTTTAAAGCATTATTTTTTAACTTTATGTCACAACTATAAGTGCCATTATTTTCACTTATATTAGCTCTTACACTTTTACCATTTACATATACTGTAGCTATATCTGGTATAATAGAAACATTGTCCTTAGCAGTCCATTCTAATTTATAATCTACTTCATTATCATCCTTATTACCTAATACTTTGTCTCCTGAAGTTATTTCAATATTAGGTGCAGTAAGGTCAACTTGTACTGGAACAACTACCTCTTGATCTTTAGCATTATCATAATCAACTTTTGATTTTATATTTAAATAATATTGTCCTTCTGGTACAACTTCCTTTTCTCCTGTACTTTGGTTATATAGCTTTCCATCCCAAGTCAAATTCTCAAATAAGTTTGGAGCTTTTCCACTTCCACTTGGTTCACTATATTCCTCTTTTCTTATATAATCTTCATGTCCTATAACTCCTAAGGATTTTTTATCTTTATCTAATAACTCTAATTCAGTTACCTTAGCATTTCTTAAATAATATAAATATGGAGCTATGATATCACCATTTCCATTTCCATCTGGAGATATTGCTATTTTACTAGGATCTACTTTAAGATTTCCCTTTTCATCCTTTGCTCCTAAACCTAGCTTGTACCCAATTGCTCCATTTAAATTTGTTAATACTTCTGATGGAACTATGAACTTTTGATTGTTACTATCCCAATTCATAGCTTCTATTATTTGATCTTTTCCCCAGTCTCCATAATATCCTATGAAAGGAACTGATAATGATGGAACATCTTTTCCTGTAAGTTTAATAAATCCTTCAACAAATCTATCCTCTGAAACGACTTTAGGTATTGTTAATTTCACTTTTAAAGTTTCTGTACCCTTAGCTGGAACAATAACTTTATTTTTATCAAACTTAAGATTTGCCCCCTCAATTCTTACATCATGAGACATAGTCTTTAAAATATCACTAGTTTCTGTTAAAACTCCACCTAAATTTTCAACATCATACTCAGCTTCTTTATCTCCATAATTTTTTAATGTTAATGTAAATTCTTTCTCATTTCCTATTTGCTTTAATGCCACAGTAGAATTATTATTTTCATCTAATACTACAACCTTATTTTTAAGAGCTTCCTCTATTTGCATAAGACCAGCTCCTTGTCTTCTAGGTGAATAAGGTATCTTAGGATTATTTTTATCCATCTCTATCTTAGAAGTACTTATTGCTGTATTTTTTGCTAATTCTACTAAATCTCTTCCCTTAAGATTTGGATTTTCCTTTTTAAGCCCTTCAACTATTAATGTTTCTCCTCCAGCAACATGTGGCGCTGCCATTGATGTACCAGTCTTAATACCATATTTATTATCATTTATAGTTGAATATATATTTCCACCTGGTGCAGATATTTGTGGTTTAAAGTCTAAGCTTGGAGTAGGTCCCCATGATGATGATTCAACAAAATCACCAGCATCACTACTTGCAACTAATATTTTATTGTTTGTAAACTTTATTTTTAAACTTTTATTAATAGCATTCTTAAATTTTTCCCCATCTGAATTTTTAACAAATACTGATGGAATTTTAACCTTTGGATCTGTTGCCATATTTATAAATGACTCATCACCATCTCCATTGTATATTATTACCCCTTCAGCACCAGCTGCCTGTGCATTTAAATTTTTATCTATAAAAGTAATTTCCCCTCTTTTTATTAAGGCAACTTTTCCCTTTAAATCTTTTCCTTTAAAATCTTGTACCTTTCCAAGTCCACAATCTACTAAATCAAAGTCTTTATCTAAATTAAGACTATTTTCTTCTCCTGATAACATAAATGGTATATTAACTGCTTCACCATTATCTTCAAAGCTTATTGTTGGTAATAACATCTTACTATTATGATAGTTTGCTACTGTAAGTGCATCCTTTGCAGTTCCAGGAGCTCCTACTAAACCAGTATCCTTTATATCTGGAACCTTGTATGGAGCCGTTGAATATTGTGAATTTCCAGCAGCCACAACAACGACTACCCCAGCATCCACAGCCTTTTTAACTGCTATTTGTTCTGGATCATCTTCTTTTTGGAATCCAGCAGAAGATCCTAAACTCATATTTATTATGTCTGCTCCTTGATTAACAGATTCCTCAATGGCTGCTACTATATCATCCTCAGCAGCTCCTTGTCTATTAGGATTGTTTGAAAAAACTTTCATAGCTAATAATTGTGCTTCTGGTGCTACTCCTTTTATTGCCTCATTTTTAGCAACCTCTTCATCACTTCCATTGGCAGCAACTATTCCTGCTACATGCATTCCATGCATATCTACTTTTGGATGTGTATCTATAATATTTTCATTTTCATCAGCAAAATTATATCCATATGGAATTTTTTCTGTAAAATATTTTCCTGGTCCATCTTTTAAATTTTCTTTTTTAAGCTTAGCTTTTGATGAATCTGTTATTTTCATATCTTTATGATTTGGATCTATTCCTGAATCTATAATAGAAACAACCATTCCTTCACCTTTTAAGCCTAACTCTTTCCAAGTTTCTACTGCCTGTGTTAAATCTTTAGCAGAATTCATAGCTGGATAATAAGTCTTTACAACTTTTACGCTTTTTACACCATCGATTTTCTTTAATTCCTCTATATCTTTTACTTTTGTATCGATACTGAATCCATTTATTAAGGTTCCAAAGCTTTTATTTATCTTTTCTCCTGTAATTTCTTCTGCTTCATCCTTAGCATCTTTTTGTTCTTCTTTTACTTCTTGAATTTTTGCTTCAGATGGTTTTTTCTCACCTTCAGCCTTAGCTTCCTCTATAGCTGCTGGCTTTTCAAGTTCAACTATAACTCTTACTACTTCATTTGGATTTTGATACTTAAAATAAAGTTCATCCCTAGCAATATTCTCTAAATTTCTTACTGTATGGCTTGTCCCATTTTGAATTTCCTCTGCCATTACATTAGTTCCTACACTACTAGGCATTATAAGAGCCAATACCACCAAACCATTGAGCGTTGAGGATAAAAACCTCTTCATCTGTTTTTTCTGTTCCTTCATTAAATTTGTCCCCCTTTTTATTATGTTATTTATAAAAATTTTTATAATAAATACTTAGTTGCCCCTACCAAATATTTATATTATAAAAAAATTTTAAGCTTTATATAGAAACTAATGAATTTAAATTATTACATTAATTCCTTAATCTTTTAATTTCTCTTAACACTTTATTTATATTTTAATAGATTATACATTATTAGTTAATTTTTTGAAAGTGTTCTTTTTATTAACTTTTTGTAAATAAATTCTATTAAATCCCTTTAAAAGGCAGTATTGCTTTGATTCCACTACCTACTCATATATTAATTTTTTTAGAAAATATCAATTTTACTGTTTCATAAATTATAATTAACATTATTAATAGTTTATTAATAAATCATTGATAACGTTAATTATAGTAATAAAAATAAACTCATTAGGTATAATATTTCATTACACCTAATGAGCTTATTTTAAACTTATCTCTCTTTATAATTTTTAAAATCCCTTACGAAATGGAGGGAATACATAATCATCTTTTTTTCTAAGTGAAATTAATACTTCTTCTCCACAGATATCTTTGCATACAACTGTACCTCTAAAAACCTTAAGGTTATCACAAGCTCCCATTTTTAAGAACTCCATAATAGCCTCTACCTTTGTATCATAATAAGTTTCTGGAACTTCTTTACCATTAGGAGTAACTTCTGCTAATATATATTTCTCTGAAATATATTTACACCAAGCATTTTCTTTATCCCAGTCAGCACCAAATTTTTCTGACATCATATCATACCAATTTTCAGCTAGTTTTTGCTTTTCAGACTTATTCTTTCTTCCAACTAATTCTTCCTTAAGTTTCATAACTGCATATCTAAGATAAAAAACCTTATCTACTTCATCTTCAAATTCATATAAATTAAGGTCAAATCCATAAGTTTTATAAACCTCAGTAACTTTTTCATTTAGTTTTTTAGAATCAATTATAAAATTTCCATTCTTTGTCTTATATGTAGTAACTCCCATTATTGCTCTCCTTCATCTAGAAATACTATTTCTTTAAATATATTTAATCTTTAGTAATATTAAGTTTTATAGTTTATTAATCAAAATTTTTATTTCACTATATAATATTATTATCCATAACCAAATTTTCCTATTATATAAACTAATACTTATCCTTAATAAAAGCTTAAAACACAATAATAAAATGACTTTTGTTAACATTTTGTTATTATATTTTATATAATAACATAAACAGTAAAACTTTACCAGTTAACTGAAATCACTACATAATTTTTATTTATAAAAAACATCAAAATTTTGGTTTAACATCTCCATTTATTAAATCAATAAAATCTTTAATATGCTTATTATTCTCTAAATTCATGGATATATCATATATAAGCCATCCAAAATCATTATTAGACAATAACAACTCTATTCTTTCACGCTCCACTTTCCAATAATACTCTAAATTACAAAAAGCTCTTAAAAGGGTTATTTCATTATCAGTGTAACCCCCTCTTCCATCCCAAAGGTCAACAATCTCCTTACAGGCTTTCATACTAGCATAAACATCCTCATTCCTTTCTTCTCCACTAGAATTTAAGGTTGCATATGCAAATTTACTAATATTGTACTTAAGTTGTTCCTCTAATCTTTTTTCATATAAATATACCTTTGTACTTTTATAAATACCAAAGAACATACTTGCTATTAATAATACTGATAAAACAACTACTTTATTTTTCTTTAAATACTCCCTTAATTTTTTAATGTTCATTGACTCTCCCCCTTATTTCATATATACATTTAATTATATATATTGATATTTTTCCCACAATATTTTTTATATCTTTTATTAAAAAAATTACAATTGAAGTAAAAATAAAAAAGATGTATTGTTTTTATATAGGTTAATTTAATCCTATAATTTTAAACTTTATATTTAAAAGGAGAAATTAAATTGAAAAGAAGTAATTCATCAAATAATAAAAAAATTGAAATAAAAGAAATCTGCGAAATCTGTGGAGAAGAGATGGATGAAAATCCTTTTGCATATGACTATGATTCAGAAAATAAACTTGTCTTTAAATGTCCAGCATGTGGCCACAGAAAAGTTAGAAACTTATAAAAATTAAATATTCTTATTTTTAACATTAAATACTTACAAAGAGAGAGCTTTACTTAAAATAAAACTCCCTCTTTTGATTAATATATAGGTCAAACTTAATTTTTTAATAAAACACTTTTAAAATTTTATTTTTATTCTACAGGAATAAGTTGCCATTGACTTGTCCAATAAGTATTTGGAACATTTCCATACTGTAAAACTCCTTCATAACTTTCTGTATGTATTGACATATTAGGCTTCCATCTGTTAACAAACCTTGTATATCCATCTACTGGTACTTCACTCCATTGAGCACTCCACCAAGTTTTGGGAACCTTACCATGTTCTATATATCCAGTTTGGTTTTCTATATTTAAATATTCTCCTGTTTCATTATTCTTTAATAAAGTGTATCCATCTCTATATTCTTTACTCCATTTTGCATTTTTTTCATTTTTTAAAGTTATGTCCCCATAAGATACTTTATCATTATTTTCTTCAATATAAAGGAATTTTCCTGTTTGTCTATTTCTTATTAAGTAATTGTTTAAACTTTCACTCTCTTTATATCCATCTACTGGTTTCCAAACTCTCATATAATCAATTGCCCATTCCTTAGGCCAAACATCATTATGAACACCTGAACCTGCATCTGTGTATATATTTAAAATTGTCCCCATTTCATAGTCTGGTGAACCATATATAACCTTAAATAATTCATTATCATAATAAAATTTCAAAGCAGTAGGAGTCCATTCCATTGCATAAATATGATATTCAGAAGTTGGATCTCCTGATGGAACTTTATCTTCTGAAATAGTCCAAGATGTTTGGAAGTTTGGATCATTCCATCCATATGCAGCGATTCTCCATGTATCTTTTTTACTAAAGAAAGTTTCTAATATATCAATTTCACCTGTTTGTTTTGAATTGAACCAATCATTAGTATCATCCTGCATACCAACCATCCACCAAGCTTGATGGCCTCCACCACCTGTATTAGATAGCTTAGCACGAATTTCAAAGTATCCATATTTAGTTGTATAACCTCTCCACTCATTTCTTTCATGATTATCAGTTGTTCCACTAAAATTATGTATCCAACTTTTGTCAAAAGACATTATGGCAGATGATCTAACAGTTCCATCATGCTCTGGGCACCATGGTTTCTGATCTTCAGTTATATATTCAACAAGTGATCCATTTTCAAAGCGATAATTAGCCTTAGCACTTTCAGGATCCTTGCACCAATGTGGTAAATAATAATCAGTCCATTTTTCTCTATCTAATGTAGGACCATTGAATTCATCAGAAAAATCTAGTTTATATCCAGCTTTTTCAATTGGATTTGCTGGAAAATCCTTTGCTTTTGAAATAGTAAACGGTAGCAACAATAGTAACATAAAGACAAACATAAATCTTAATACACCTTTTCTATTCAAAAATACCCCTCCAATTTAAAAGTTTGACCTATAAAATATATTTATAAAAAAATTATAAATATCAAAACTTTATAAATTTTCTTGTGAACTTAAAAATTCCAAGAATCTTTCAACGCCCCCTGATAAAATTATTACTTCCTCTGGTCTTTTCCCTTTTAAATTAGAAACATCAAAGAAATCTCCACTTTTTGAAGAATCAGTAATCATAAAACTATCACTACCATATAACCCCTCATCAATTCCTATGTATTCATCTCCCCAAAAGCTACATTCTTCTGGTAATATTCCAAATTCATCTTTAAAATACCTTAAAATTGTATTTACATTATCACTTTTGCTAGAAACTCCAACTTCTAAGTATTTAGCATCTGTTGTTACTACTAAATCTAAGCCATATTTCTCTCCTATTTCCTCAGAGATTTTAATAAGTCCTAAAAGCCCCTCATTAAATCCATGCCTAATTAAATTTTCTTTTAATATATCAACTTCATTTTCTTGAAGAAATAATTGCTCTCCTCTATTATTATCAACCATAAGATCTATTTTACAGTAATTAGGTCTGCTAAAAACTATATCCGTCTTATAATCATAGTCTTCTAAAAGCTTCATATGAATATCAAAACAAGCCTTATGAACATCTAAAAGAACTGATTTTTCTGGTATCATATTATTGAATAACTCTAAATTTTTATTTTTATTAAATTTATAATTATATGACCCTCTACCTAAGCCTAAAAATAAATTTTCTAATTCTTTTTCAGTAAAATAATCTTGCAATCTTCCACCAGCAATATTTTCAATAGTAGTTCCACTAATTATTGCTAGTTTTATTCCCTTATTAAGCAATCCCTTCATTCTTGAAACTATTTCATCTACTGGTGCCTTCCTAGAAGTTACAGCAGTACCATCCCAATCAAAAAAGATAGCTCTATACCCCTTATTCATAAAACACTCTCCCTTTTTTCTTATTAATACTCAATTTAAACAAAGCAGATTAAAAGTTTTATATTTAAATAGCTAAACTATTGTTTAGTTGGTATTTTTATTATTTCACTTAAATTTTTAAGATAAACTTTTTCTCCATATACATATAATTCTAAATTCTCGCCATCTAATAGTCTTATTTCAATTTCATCTTTAGAAATTTTTATTTCTAATAGATTCTTCTTATAGAAAATTTTAAAACTATATGCATTCCACTCCTTAGGTATTGTAGGATTTAATTCTAAAATTCCTTTATTAGTTCTAAGTCCTGCAAAACCATTTACAATGCCTTGCCAGGTTCCTGCCATATTTGCAGCATGAATTCCAGCATAAAAGTTATTGTGATAATCATCTAAGTCCATTCTTGCTGACTGTGAAAAATACTTGTAAGCCTCCTCATCATATCCAATTTGACTAGCTAAAATACCAAATATACAAGTTGATAAAGAGGAATGATGCAATGTTACTTCTTGATAGAAATCATAGTTTTTTCTTAATTCCTCTATACTAAAAAGATTACTATGAAGGTACATTGCTAAAATTGCATCAGCTTGCTTTGACATCCTTTGTCTAAATATAAATAGAGGATGATAATTTTCATAAAGAAGATGTCTCTTTTCTTTAGGTATTTTTGAATCATCCCAATGCTTCCTCTTCATAAAGCCATCATCTAAAGGATACACCCCTCTTTTCTCATCATACGGGAAATACATATTTTCAATTATTTTTTTCCAATATTCTATTTCTTCATCTTTTAAATCAATCTTTTTAACCAAATTATCATAAGCTAATTGATCTTTTTCTTTAATCTTATTTAATGCCCATATTGCATCTCTAAGGTTTTCACGGGCCATAAGATTAGTGTAAAAATTATTATCAACTATAGCATTGTACTCATCTGGCCCAGTTACAGCACAAATACAATATTTATTTCCTACATACTCAGAAAATGATCCTACATCAGCCCAAACCCTTGCAGTTTCACATAAAACCTCAGCTGCTTTATCCTTTAAATAGTGAAAATCATCATTAACATCTACGTAAAGCTTAAAGGCATATGCTATGTCTGCATTTATATGATATTGAGCCGTTCCTAAAGGAAAATATGTTGATGCTTCCTCTCCATTAATTGTTCTCCATGGATATAAGGCTCCTTTATCATGTCCTAATACCCTTGCTCTCTCTCTAGCTTTATCTAAAGTAAAATACCTATAATCTAGTAATTTCTTAGCTAAATCTGGCTTAGTATATACAAATACAGGAAGTACATACATTTCTGTATCCCAAAAATAATGTCCCTCATATCCTTCTCCACTTAACCCTTTAGCTCCCATTCCGGTTTTACCATCTCTCCCAGCTGATTGCATAAGGTGAAAAAGATTAAATCTTATTCCCTGTTGAAGTGCATCATCTCCCTCAATAATTACATCAGCTGTTCTCCAAAATTCTTCAACATATTCCTTTTGCTCTCTCTCAGCTTCTATATATCCTTTTTTCTTGGCATCACTTAAAATAGTTTTTATAAAGCCATGTAACTTTTTACAATTCATATCTAAAGATGTGCTATATGCAATAAACTTATCTAATATAATTTCTTTATTTTCCTTAGCATAAAATTCATAAGATACCCCAAAAAGCTCATAATTTTTAAAATTCTTTCTTATAAAGTTTTCTGCTGATATTTTATTTACTGCTCCACAAGCTATTGAAAGTTCACTATTTAATGTTGTTCCTTCATAATAAAGTTCATCTTTTATGGAATCTATATAATCATTTGCAAGCCTTTTACCAAAAGGACCATAATCAACTAAAGGATTAGTTTTTCTTGTATGATTTTCTACATTTGCATCAATAGCAGAGATAAATTTTAAATTTCCACTAAAGTTTAAAGGAGTAACTTTATAACGTATTTCCATTAAATTTTTATTATTAAAACTAACAAATCTACTTATGCTAATTTTTATTTTTTTACCCTTAGGTGATACCCATATAAGATCTCGAGTTATCCTTCCCTCTTTCATATGCAAAACTCTCTTATAATCTTCTATTTCACCTGTAAGCATACTGAATTCTTCATCTTCTATAAATAGCTTTATTATTTTAGCATTTGGAAGATTTAAAAGTGATTGACTTTCTGTAGGGAAACCAAAATTCCATTCCCCATATCTTATATGCTCACTTTCATAAAAGCCATTTACAAAGTTTCCTTCTAATCCTGTTTCAACATCAAAATCATATTCCTCTTCAAAGGTGCCTCTAGTACCTATATATCCATTAGCCAATGAAAATGTTGTTTCATTTCTATAATTATTTTTTAAAAGAAATTCTTCTTCTGTTATATTCCAAGGCTCTATTTTATAAATAGGCTCTCTATAATCTTCCATATTACTCTCTCCTCACCACTTTATTTTCCAAAAAACTTCATTCTTTTTCACAAAGGAATATAAAAATTCAATGGCATCTGGTTTCAATGCTGTCCTATGTTTTGAAATTGCTTCTCTCTTTAAATTTTCTTTTAAATTATTACATTGCATTTCTTTAGGTACAATAAAACTTAATGCTTCACTCCATTTTAAGTTTGAAGTTTCTTCTAGAAGTTTTGGGCATGTAAATTCACTAACTTCTTCAGTAATAATAGGCCAATTTTCATCCCCATCACAAGAATGTACTATGCCACTATATAAATTAGGTTCATAGTTATTTTTTTCTCTAAGTTCTTTTAATATTTCAACTACAAAACAATATAATCCGCTATGATCTCCGTGGGTATCGAACTCAGAGGTTGTAAAAATATTTTTTGGCATATATTTTTCTATTACTCCTAATAAATCATCATGAAAATTCTTTCTAGTATATTTACTATGTTCATTAAAATTTTTAAAGTGATATTCTTTATGATTCTCTAAAGAATAGGTTTCCTCTGAACAACTAGACTCTAAAATTTTATTTTCATCCTTCTCTTCATAGAGATTCCATAAAAAACTTTCTTCTTTAGGCATTCCAGTATCCGCATATCCAAGGACTATTAAATTTTCACTTTGTAACCCTAAAAGTTCTAACCCTTCTATACTTTCGCTAATTCTTGCCTTTCCCACAGAAAAATCTTTACAATCATAATCTCCATTAGTAGCCATTACTACCTTCACATCAACTCCACTTTCTATGGCATTTTTTATTATTCCTCCTGTCATAAGTAATTCATCATCCTCATGGGGAACAATTATCATAATACTTCCAAAATCTTTGTCTATATTAATATTTTTCATAAAATTATCACCTCGCCATTTAACCTTTAACAGCTCCTGTTGTAACTCCACCTATTATGTATTTTTGCATAAATATATAGAATACCATAAGAGGTGCAACTCCTAGCATTAACATTGGGAAAAGTGCTGTCCAGTCAGTTGAGAATTGCCCTATATTTCTAGATACTTCTTGTAAAATAACTCCATTTTCTCTACTTTGTAAGAATAATAAAGGTGTTAAGAATTCATTCCATACATTTAAAGTTACTATTATAACTACAGTTGAAATAACTGGTTTTAAAAGTGGTAATATAACTCTAAAAAACTTTTTTAATACTCCACATCCATCAATATCTGCAGCTTCCTCTAACTCCATTGGAATAGTAGCTTCTATAAATTCTTTAAACAAAAATATTGCTTGAGGTGTGTTTATAGCTACGTTTACTAATATTACAGCAAAGGCACTATTCATAAGATGTAAACTCTTTACGATTTTATATAAACTTACTATATTCATTTGGAATGGAACTATTAATCCTGCAAGGAAAAGCAAAAACATACGATTTCCAAGTTTAGTTTTTGTTCTAGCTAAAGCATATCCAGCCATAGATCCAAAAACAACAATCAATATAACCGCTGTGGCAGTTATAAACACTGTATTTCCAAAAGCTCTTGGAAAACTCATCTGTTTCCACGCATTAGAATAATTTTCAAAAATCCAAGTCTTAGGAATTCCTAATGGACTAGCTGTTGCTTCTTGAGGAGATTTAAAAGTTGTTACTATAAGATAATAAATTGGTATAAACCATATAGCAGCTAATAGAATCATTGCTAATTCTAATCCCCATAGTTTTTTGTCTTTTTTCTTAATTCCACTACTCTTCACTTTATTCATCATGATATAGACTCACTCCATTTCCCCATTAATTTCGTTGTTATTCCACTTATTACAAGAACTATAATAAAGAATAATACTCCAAAGGCTGCCCCTGTACTATAGAATCCATCTGAAATACCTTTTTTCATCATAACAGTCATAACTGTTTCAGTAGCATTTCCTGGTCCTCCTGAAGTCATTGAATATATAATATCGAAAACTTTCATACCACCTATAAGTCCTGTAACAACTATTATTTTTACTGATGGGCACATTAATGGAAGTGTTACATGAAAGAATTGTTTTAAACTTCCAGCTCCATCAATACTTGCAGCTTCATATAATTCTTTAGGTATTGATTGTAAATTTGCTAAGAATATAACCATTGCCCACCCTGTCCATTGCCAAGCTTGAGTAAAAATTACAGAAAATAAAGCTTTATTTGTTGTGAAGAAATTTATTGTGTCTAATCCTAAAGAATGTAATATATTATTTACTAAACCATAATCTGATGATGAAAGTATAAAATTCCATAAGTAACCTATTATTAATGAGCTGAATACTGCTGGAAAGAAAAATACAGCTCTTAATAAATTACGGCTTTTTAATTTTTTATCTAATAACACTGCTAAAGGTAATGCCAAAACTGTTTGTAACCCTGTAAGAGCTATAGCATATATTACTGAGTTCTTAATACCAGTCATCATAACTGGTGTTGAAAATACCTTAGCGTAATTTTCAAACCCAACAAAACTTAAATTAACAGGATTTATATCTGTATAATTAGTAAAACTATAAAATATTGTGTATAAAAATGGTACAATACTAAATATTAAGTAAATTGCTAAAGCTGGTAATACAAAAACATAAAAGTATTTTCCTAAAGTTCCCGGTGTTCTTCTTTTCTTTTTAACTAATTCCATGTAGCCTCCTCCTTTAAATGCTAGATAAATTTTTTAAAATTGCTCATAACCCTAAACAGATTAGAATTATGAGCAAAAGAGTTAATTTTATTTATTTATAAGTTCACTTGCAGCAGAATCTACATTAGATAAAGTTGTTTTTAGATCTTGGTTTCCAAGTAAGTAATTTTGCATTTGTTTACCGTAATCTACATGTGCTGATCCTGCATCTCCCCATTCATTCCAAGGACAATAAATATGACCTGCATTTATAGCTTTTTCAGCTCCCTTAAAAGCTTCTGGAAGAGTGAATGAAGTTCCAGTTAAGTAAGAAGATCCTCCTTGATTGTTTTCCCATAAAGCTTTTTGTCCCTCTTCTGTAGATATAGCTTTTAATACTTCCATTGCTGCATCTTTATTTTTAGATTTTGAGTTTACTGCAAATCCACATCCAGGTCCACCTATTAACCATCCATCGCTAGGTTTTGTTCCGTAAAATGGCATCATATTAAGTTTTAAATCAGGATTTTTTGACATAATTGCTTCTAAATCCCATGGTCCTGAACAATACATTGCAGCTTTTCCAGTAGCAAATTCCTCTAAAGCTTGATCGTGATCTATTCCAGTCATATCTTTAGTGTATATTCCATCCTTTATCATTTCTGACCATTTATCTAAGTACATATTCCATGTACCATCTAACTTAACTTTTCCTTCTCTATACTCTTGTCCAAAGTTTTTACCAGCATCTGTTGATAAATACTCAGCTGTTACAAAAGCCATAGAATTCTTTAATAAAGGTTCCCATGATTTTAATCCTGCTGCTAAAGGTTTTATTCCTAAGCTTTGGAACTTCTTACAAACCTCAATATATTCATCAAAGGTCTTAGGTATTTGAATATTATTTTCTTCAAATAATTTTTCGTTATAATATATTCCTTCAAACCAACTTATTCCTGGTAAAGCATATACATTATTATCGTACTTATAAACATTAGTACCTGAATCTGAATACTTCTTAGCCAAATCGTTTACATTTTCTAGATATCCTAATTTAGCATGTTTTAAGGCTGATGCTGGAGATTCACAAATTATATCTGGACCCTCTTCAGCTGATAATTGAGTATCTACTATTGTGTTATAGTTTGAGTTATCAATAAATTGATACTCTATTTCCACATTTGGTAGTTTTTCAGATAAATACTTTAACATATCTTTCATTGTATCTTCATTATTCCAGTTAGTCATACGAAGCTTTACTTTACCACCATCTTTTGCTTGAGTAGAATCAGTTTTGTCACCACATCCTACCATTGCAGTTGCTCCAATCATCATACATAGAATTGCACTTAGAATTTTTTTTCTCATATCTCTTCCCCCTTTAATTTATCCATACCTTTAATGATGTCATAGCTTATAAATTATTAAGTTCCTCTTATGATTAAATTATAAAATCATTTAATTTATTAATAAATAATACATTTTTTCGAAACATTGTACAATTTTACGTTATTTTTTATTAATAAAAAAATGCTGTATCAAAATAACTTTTAATAAAACTTAAAGCCTTATAAAGAGAAATTTAGTAATTTTCTCAGTATGCTTCTATGTTTTATCTCTTAACTTTGATACAGCACCTTAGTTTATTTTTAATTTAATTTATCATCTATTTTAGGAAGTCTTAGTGCAATGCATATATAATTATTTTCAACTAAAGAACACTCTAAGTTACACTCTATACCATAATATAGTTCTATTCTTTCTTTTACATTATATATACCATATCCTTTTCCTGGCTTATTTAACATCTCCTCTATGCTATTAATATCATTATTATTGCTACTATTATAAATTTTAAAGATTAAAGAATCTTCATCCTCCTGAAACTCAACTATAATCTTTCCTCTTTCTTTTCCTTCATTACAATCAATTCCATGCTTAATAGCATTTTCAACTATAGGTTGTAGAATAAAATTTAACATATTATTTTTTAATCCCTTTTCATCTATTCTATATTCCACATCAAAACTATATGAATGTGCTATTTTTTGAATTTCAATATAGGATTTTATATTATCAATTTCACTTTTAACATCTGTTATATCTTGTCCATTATTTAAACTAGTTCTATAAAATTTAGCTAGATACCCTGTTATATCACTTATATCATCATTTCCTTCTCTAATGGCTTTCCACTTTATAGTAGATAAACTGTTATATAAGAAATGTGGGTTTATCATAGCTTGTAATGCTTTAAGCTCAGTTGCTTTCTTCTCAAGCTCAATTTTATAAACTTTATTTATCATATCGTTTAAGTCCCTTGTCATATGTCCAAAGCTATTTGTCACAATTCCTATTTCATCAGTATCCTCTGTAAAAATAGGATTATTGAAATTCCCCTTTGAAACATCTTCAGCCTTATCCTTAAGCAATAATATTCTTCTACTTAAGACTTTAGATAATATATTTATTAATATAACTACTGCAATTAAACAAAAAATTACTATTAATAAAGTTGAACCTATTATAGGGATTAATTCCTCTGTTATTTTCTTTTTATCTAAATAATAAAATACCTTCCAATTTGAAGCATCAATATTATTTTCACATATTAAATACTCCTTTTCTTTCAAATTAGCTCCAGATTTTATATTTAATATATTTTCTAAAACCAATTCATTTATTTTACTATTTTTCATCAGCTTTTTAAAAACTATATTTCCACTATTATCTTTAATAATAATTCCATTATCTAAGAAATCCATATTTTCTAAAGGCTCTGTTATAATACTCATAAACAATTCAATTCTAAGTACACCTATAACTTTACTATTAGTTGCAGTGTCTAATATGCTTCTAGTTATAAATAATTTTCCATCCTCATAACTCCAAAAGGGCTTAAAACTCTTTTCACTTTTTTTATACCATTCCTCACCCTCTACAAAATTACTTGGCTTTAAAAAGGATCCTATCTCTCCACTTACATTGGGAGTATATATATTTATTTCCTTTATGTAATCATCGCTGGTTATAAAATACCAAAATATAGGCTCTACAGTATCATTTAAGGTTTGTGCTATTGATATATTATCATTAGGCTTATTTTCTATAACCTTCCTAAAATTCAAGTTATAAGCAAGATATTTTGCATACCCTTCTTCCTTTTTTAATTTAAAGTCTATCTCATCAGCAATTCTAAGACTATTATTTTCCATTGTCTTCTCAGTTTGTATTAATAAATTTTTTCTTGATTCACTAAAACTATAAACTCCTAAAACTATTATTGGTATAGATACAGATATGCTAAAACTAATAATTAACTTTTTCCTTATAGATGCTTTTCCTAAAAACCATTTTATTAATTTTTCAATCATACATAACCTCACTTATCTTAACTATTATTACGTTTAAATTGGTTTGGAGTTACTCCAAAATAATTCTTAAATATACGGTTAAAGTATGATTGATTTTCATATCCACAGGCCTTACCAACTTGTACAATTTTCATATTACCTTCTTCTAAAAACTCCTTAGCCTTATTCATTCTAAAATCAGTTATATATTTAACTATATTTGATCCTGTTTCTTTCTTAAAAACATAGCTTAAATAGGTTGGCGTAAAATTAACCTTATCTGCAATATAATCTAAACTAAGTTCACTGCTATATTCATTTTTTATTATCTTTATCACTTTGTTAGCTATGCTTTTTTCGTCTAAAATATCATTATCACATTCCTTTGCAATATCCTTTATAATAGATTCAAAAGCTGCTTTTAAGGTTTCACTTGAGTTACATTTTAATATCTTTTCTATAAAACTCTTTTTCACTTCACCATTATATATATCAAAGGCTTTACAAAGTTTTTCTATTAAATCATAAAAAAGGTGATGTATGTATATAGTACTAAGTGAGCCTGATTCTAACATGTATTCTATAAGCTTATTTATGTAAAATTCAATATCATTTAAATTTCTTTCATTTATAGAGTTTTTAAGATTTTCCTTTACATTCTCTATTTCAAGTGTGTATAAATCATTAGTTTTATCCTTATTAACCCTAATAATCCTTGATTCAAAATCATAAATATTTTCCTTTATATTATTTAATCCCTTTACCTTATCATAGATTTTTTCAATTCCACAAAATGCATTGCTAATAAAAAAAGAAGAGTTTTCATTAGCTAATAACTTAATTTCTCTAGCTAATTTAGAACAAACTTCATCTAAAAAGTCCTCTTTTATTTTTAAATTACTATAAAGTAATAAATATGATTCATTAGGATAAAAATTTATATATTCATATGGAATTTTTAAATATGTATTTAAGAGGTTAAAGAAAATCTCCTCCCTCTCCTCAAAGAAATTATCCCTTGTTTCTATGTTTATAAGTACTAAATATTTATCTTCTAGCTGTATATTGTATACGTTTAACTTTTCATTAATATCATTTTGATTGTTGTGATTAGCTAATAGCTTGTAAAGTAAAATCTTCTTACTTGATTCCATAAGTAATTCTTTTTCTTTCTCTTCTTCCTTTCTTTTTATGCAGCTTTTTATTACCTCTTCCATAACTCTTTTAAATTCATCCACCTCAATAGGTTTAAGTAAATAATCAACCACTTTTGCCTCTAAGGCTTTTTTAGCATAGTCAAATTCACTATATGCACTAAAAATTATTATTCTAATTTTAGGATCATACTTATAGGTTTCCTTTGCTAATTCTAGTCCATCCATGAAAGGCATCTTTACATCTGTAAAAAGAATATCTATATGATTTTTCTTTATGTATTCTAAAGCTTCTTTTCCATTTACAGCTTTAGCTATATTTAAAGGAAATTCATATCTTTTTATAAGAAATTCAATTCCTTCACGTTCTGTAGCCTCATCATCTACTAAGAGTATTTTTAACATATCTTCTCCCCCTTTTATACTTAAAAACTTCTTTAACTTTACATAATTATTAATATATAAAATTAATTACTAATTCTACTTTAATATAATGT
>OGSJ01000533.1_pt1 | contig 22867 bp, 19 predicted proteins | sample 1573851 | NCBI WGS metagenome assembly OGSJ01 (sample SAMN03295846, study PRJEB24534) | human gut metagenome | isolation source: fecal sample 6 from infant 6 | host: Homo sapiens | place: USA: Pittsburgh, PA | collected 2014-07 | reverse complement strand
ATAAGAAACTGCTGACCTGGCGTGAAGAGACCGGTAAAACCGCGTTCGAAACCGCTCCGCAGTTTGAAGGTAAAATCGGTGAGCAGGAGTACTTCGATAAAGGCGTTCTGATGATTGCGATGGTGAAAGCGGGCGTTGAACTGGCGTTCGAAACCATGGTTGATTCCGGCATCATCGAAGAATCTGCGTACTACGAATCACTGCACGAGCTGCCGCTGATCGCGAATACCATCGCCCGTAAGCGTCTGTACGAAATGAACGTGGTTATCTCCGATACCGCAGAATACGGCAACTACCTGTTCTCTTACGCTTGCGTACCGCTGCTGAAAGAGTTCATGACCACCCTGCAGACCGGCGACCTGGGCAAAGCGATTGCCGAAGGTGCGGTAGACAACGCGCAGCTGCGCGACGTGAACGAAGCAATCCGTAGCCACGCTATCGAGCAGGTTGGTAAGAAACTGCGCGGTTACATGACCGATATGAAACGCATTGCCGTTGCTGGCTAAATAGGATGTCGGGTGGCGCTTGCGCTTACCCGACCTACGCACAGCAGATGTAAGCCGGATAAGGCGTAGCCGCCATCCGGCAAAAAAATCCCGGTGCCTGAACGCTCCGGGATTTTTTATTAGTTACGGTACAGTACTTTAATGATGTGGTAACCAAACTGGGTATGCAACGGGCCGGTCGGCTCCAGCACCGGGCAGGAGAAGACGACTTTATCGAACGCCGGAACCATCTGGCCCTGACGGAATTCACCTAAATCACCGCCGCGTTTGCCTGATGGGCAGATAGAGTGTTTCTTCGCCAGCTTGCCGAAGTCTGCGCCGTTTTTAATCTGTTCCAGAAGATCCAGTGCCAGTTTCTCTTCTTTAACAAGGATATGCACTGCTGCTGCTGTTTTTGCCATGATCGTGCCTTGAGTGGGGTGGTTAAGGCTGGCTATACTACCACGCTGTTATTCTCCCCTCCCGACTTTCATGAGTGACCCTTTATGCGTTTGAACCCCGGACAACAACAAGCCGTCGAATTCGTCACCGGACCTTGCCTGGTGCTGGCGGGAGCGGGTTCCGGCAAGACGCGTGTTATCACCAACAAAATTGCCCATCTGATCCGTGAATGTGGCTACCAGGCACGCCATATTGCGGCCGTGACCTTTACCAATAAGGCTGCGCGCGAGATGAAAGAGCGCGTGGCGCAAACGCTGGGTCGTAAAGAGGCGCGTGGGTTGATGATCTCCACCTTCCACACCCTGGGACTGGATATCATTAAGCGTGAATATGCGGCGCTGGGGATGAAGTCTAACTTCTCGTTGTTTGACGATACTGACCAGGTGGCCTTGCTCAAGGAACTGACCGAAGGGCTAATCGAAGACGATAAGCTTATCCTCCAGCAGTTGATCTCGACGATCTCCAACTGGAAAAACGATCTGATGACTCCGGCACAGGCGGCAGCCAGTGCAAAGGGTGAGCGCGATCGTATTTTTGCCCACTGCTATGGTCTGTATGACGCGCATATGAAGGCGTGTAACGTCCTCGATTTTGACGATCTGATCCTGCTTCCCACGCTGCTGCTACAGCGCAATGAAGAAGTGCGTGAGCGCTGGCAAAACAGAATCCGCTACCTGCTGGTGGATGAATATCAGGATACCAACACCAGCCAGTACGAGCTGGTGAAGTTGCTGGTAGGTAAACGCGCGCGCTTTACCGTCGTGGGTGATGACGATCAGTCGATCTACTCCTGGCGCGGCGCCCGTCCACAGAACCTGGTACTGTTAAGCAAAGATTTTCCGGCTTTGCAGGTGGTGAAGCTGGAGCAAAACTACCGTTCATCAGGTCGCATCCTGAAGGCGGCGAACATCCTTATTGCGAACAATCCACACGTCTTTGAAAAGCGACTCTTTTCCGAGTTGGGTTACGGTGCTGAACTGAAGGTACTGAGTGCCAATAATGAAGAGCACGAAGCGGAACGCGTGACCGGGGAATTAATTGCCCATCATTTTGTGAACAAGACGCAGTATAAAGACTACGCCATCCTGTATCGCGGTAATCATCAGTCGCGCGTGTTCGAAAAGTTTCTAATGCAGAACCGTATCCCGTACAAAATTTCCGGCGGAACGTCGTTCTTCTCGCGTCCGGAGATTAAAGATCTGCTGGCTTATCTGCGCGTGCTGAGCAACCCGGATGACGATAGCGCATTTTTGCGGATCGTAAACACGCCAAAACGTGAAATCGGCCCGGCCACGCTGCAAAAGTTGGGGGAATGGGCGATGACACGTAATAAAAGCCTGTTTACCGCCAGCTTTGATATGGGGCTTAGCCAGACACTAACCGGGCGCGGGTATGATTCTCTGACTCGCTTTACGCACTGGCTGGGGGAAATTCAGCGTCTGGCGGAGCGTGAGCCGGTTGCCGCTGTGCGCGATCTTATCCACGGTATTGATTACGAATCCTGGCTGTATGAAACCTCGCCGAGCCCGAAAGCGGCTGAAATGCGTATGAAAAACGTCAATACGCTGTTCAGTTGGATGACGGAGATGCTGGAAGGCAGTGAGCTGGAAGAGCCAATGACCCTGACCCAGGTTGTTACCCGCTTTACCCTACGCGACATGATGGAACGTGGAGAGAGTGAAGAAGAGCTGGATCAGGTGCAATTGATGACACTGCATGCCTCAAAAGGGCTGGAGTTCCCATACGTGTTTATGGTGGGAATGGAAGAAGGATTTTTGCCGCACCAGAGCAGTATCGATGAAGACAATATCGACGAAGAACGTCGTCTGGCTTATGTAGGGATTACGCGTGCACAAAAAGAGCTCATCTTCACGCTATGTAAAGAGCGTCGTCAGTACGGTGAGCTGGTGCGTCCGGAACCGAGTCGTTTCCTTCTGGAGCTGCCACAGGATGACGTTATCTGGGAGCAAGAGCGAAAAGTGGTGAGCGCAGAGGAACGGATGCAAAAAGGTCAGGCCAGCATCGCTAATATTCGGGCAATGATGGCGAAAGCTAAAGCGAAGTAGGTATTTTATGGGCCGGATATGTGTAAGCACTATCCGGCAACCAACATCTAATGAACGTCCAGCGGCCAATGGACATAGCTTTGCCACTGGCTTTCCTGATCGATTAACTCTTTACCCAGCGGATGATGTTCCAGCCAGCCTTCTGGTAGAGTGACCGTCAGGTGCTCGTTTCTTGCATCCAATTGAATTTCCGGCACAAGATCGTCACGGCGACGACTGGCGAAGATGATCGCCAGGCGTAGCAAACGACAAAGATGCTCCGCGATGCGCGGTGGCACTGCGTTTTGCTGGTGGAGCGAAGAGAGATCGACGGGATTGGTCTGGTTGAGTAACAGCGTCGCTAGCAGTTTCTTTTGCGCAGGGGTAAAACCCGGGAGATCGAGATTGCGCACCAGATAAGCGGCATGCTGTGGTGCCTGTTTAAAATCAACGCTTAGGCCAATTTCATGCAGCTGACAGGCACTAATCAGTAATTCGCGGCTAATCGGTTCAAGATGCCACTTTTTTTCTACCTGATCGAGAAATTTAGTCGCTAAATTGGCAACGCGATGTGCTTGCTCTGTATCGACCATAAAGCGACGCTGGATATTGCGTAATGTGCGGCTTCGAATATCCTGATCCACCGCCAGATGCAGCATACCGTAGACCAGACCTTCACGTAATGCGCCGCCGGCCAGGGTCATGCATTGAATGTTCAGTTCGGTGAAAATAGCAATCAGAATGGCCAGCCCGCTGGGGAAAACCAGCGCACGTTCCAGCGTTAACCCTTCGATTTCCAGCTCTTCCAGACGACCGCAGTGAATGGCGCGCTGCTTAAGCTGCTGAAGTTTGGCCAGCGTAATGCGCTCATCCATGCCCTGCGCCATCATGATTTCCTGCAACGCCTGGACGGTGCCAGAGGCACCAACGCAAACTTTCCAGCCATGAAAACGCAGTTTGTCGGCGACCGGGCGCAGAACTTCGCGAGCCGCTTTCTCGGCCTCGTCAAAGTTTTCCTGTGCCAGATTACGATCGGTAAAATAGCGTTCGAGCCAGGTGACGCAGCCCATTGACAGGCTGAACAGGGAAGTGGTTTGCGCGCCAGAACCGGTAACCAACTCTGTGCTGGCCCCGCCAATGTCGACGACCAGACGCTGATCTGCGCCGCCGGTAGTGTGGGCCACACCTTGATAAATCAGGCGCGCTTCTTCTTCACCGCTAATCACCTGGACAGGGCAGCCGAGGATCTCTTGCGCTTTAGCAATAAACACATCGGCATTTACGGCGATGCGTAATGTTGCCGTGGCGACCACGCGGATTTGTGGATGCGGAATATCCTGCAGACGTTCTGCAAACAGGCGCAAACATTGCCAGCCGCGCTCCATCGCTTCAACAGAGAGCTCGTTGTCACCGTTGAGTCCAGCAGCCAGACGCACTTTGCGTTTGATACGAGTGAGCGTCTGGATGCTTCCTGCCACCTCGCGTACAACCAGCATATGAAAACTATTTGATCCGAGATCGATTGCCGCATACAGCGAAGTAGAATTCATACACTTCATCCTTCAACCTGTATCTGTGTTGGCTGCGTTCTCTCACCCGAATCACTTACTAAAGTAGGTTCATCAGGATTCGTTTTCTTGCCGCCTTGATACAGGCTGAATGATTTTGTGTATGGCATAACTTTTCTTAACCTGAACGACGACGATTACGCGGAGCACCACCGGTACGGCGTGGGCCATTGCCTGTGCGCGGGCGCGTTAAGCGCAAAGGCTTCGGCAGATCGGTCATCAGCGCATCCGGGTTATATTTGCTGACCGGAATCGAGTGGCCGATATAGGTCTCAATTGCGGGTAAATTCAGCGCGTACTCTTCACAAGCGAGGCTGATAGAGTGACCGCTTGCACCAGCACGACCGGTACGACCAATACGGTGAACGTAATCTTCACAGTCATCCGGCAGGTCATAGTTAAATACGTGCGTTACGGCTGGGATATGCAGACCACGTGCAGCAACATCCGTCGCAACGAGAATGTCGATATCGCCACGGGTGAATTCATCGAGGATTCGCAGACGTTTTTTCTGCGCCACGTCACCGGTCAGCAGACCGACACGATGGCCGTCTGCAGCAAGGCTGCCCCAGATATCTTCACAACGATGCTTGGTGTTAGCAAAAACAATGGCGCGATCTGGCCACTCTTCTTCAATCAGCGTTTGCAGCAAACGCATTTTCTCTTCGTTGGAGGGGTAGAAGAGCTCTTCTTTAATGCGATGGCCAGTTTTCTGTTCCGGTTCGACTTCAACGTACTCAGCGTTATTCATTTGTTCGAACGCCAGTTCGCGAACGCGATAAGAGAGGGTTGCAGAAAACAGCATATTCAGACGTTGGGTGGTTGGCGGCATACGACGGAACAGCCAACGGATATCTTTAATAAAGCCCAGATCGTACATACGATCGGCTTCATCCAGCACCACGACCTGAATCGCGCCCAGATTAATGTGGTTCTGTTTTGCATAGTCGATAAGACGACCGGTCGTGCCGATAAGAATATCGACGCCGCTTTCCAGCACTTTCAGCTGTTTATCGTAACCGTCGCCGCCATACGCCAGGCCTAATTTCAGACCAGTGGTCTGTGCCAGCGGCTCGGCATCGGCGTGGATCTGCACGGCTAACTCACGCGTTGGCGCCATAATTAACGCACGCGGTTGGTTCACCTTGCGATCGGCAATCGCGGGATGAGAGAGAAGATAATGAAACGTTGACGTCAGGAACGCCATCGTTTTTCCGGTACCGGTTTGCGCCTGCCCGGCAACATCACGACCAGCCAGCGTTAGCGGCAGCGCGAGGGCCTGAATGGGCGTGCAGTTATGAAAGCCTTTGTTTTCAAGGGCTTCTATCACCTTTGGGTGCAGGGCGAAGTCGGAAAACTTCTGTTCTGTTAAATGTGTTTTGCTCATAGTGTGGTAGAATATCAGCTTACTATTGCTTTACGAAAGCGTATCCGGTGAAATAAAGTCAACCTTTAGTTGGTTAATGCGACATCAACACGTCGTTGGTGGAGACAAAACCAACGTACCAGGCTTATTCCTGTGGAGTTATATATGAGCGATAAAATTATTCACCTGACTGACGACAGTTTTGACACGGACGTACTTAAGGCTGACGGGCTGATCCTCGTCGATTTCTGGGCTGAATGGTGTGGTCCTTGCAAAATGATCGCCCCGATTCTGGATGAGATCGCCGACGAATATCAGGGCAAACTGACCGTTGCTAAGCTGAACATCGACCAGAACCCGGGCACCGCACCAAAATACGGTATCCGTGGCATCCCAACCCTTCTGCTGTTCAAAAACGGCGAAGTGGCAGCGACCAAAGTAGGCGCGCTGTCCAAAGGCCAACTGAAAGAGTTCCTGGACGCTAACCTGGCGTAAGGTTTCTCCGCTGTGCGTTCAGAGCTCCCGGCTAAATGATGTGGAACTCTGGACGCCCGGCTGAAGTCGTGCTAAGTTAGCTATGACTTCGTTTTAAACATATCTTGTTGTTTGAATCTTGTTTTACCCGATACTTCCCGTTGTTAACATGAACAGTGCGTGAAGTGGCTAAATTCCGGGCTTGTCACTCAATCCGTCTTGTCGTTTCAGTTCTGCGTTCTTTCCCTGTGACCAGACAGCGAACAGACATGAGTCGATGGCCGCTAAACAGGCATGGATGACCCTGCCATACCATTCACAACATTAAGTTCGAGAATCACCCCGAGTTTAAGAACCCACACCATTATGAATCTTACCGAATTAAAGAATACGCCGGTTTCTGAGCTGATCACTCTCGGCGAAAATATGGGCCTTGAAAACCTGGCTCGTATGCGCAAGCAGGACATTATTTTTGCCATCCTGAAGCAGCACGCAAAGAGTGGCGAAGATATCTTTGGTGACGGTGTGCTGGAGATATTGCAGGATGGATTTGGTTTCCTCCGCTCTGCAGACAGCTCCTACCTCGCCGGTCCTGATGACATCTACGTTTCTCCCAGCCAAATCCGCCGTTTCAACCTCCGCACTGGTGATACCATTTCTGGTAAGATTCGCCCGCCGAAAGAAGGTGAACGCTACTTTGCGCTGTTGAAAGTTAACGAAGTTAACTACGACAAACCAGAAAACGCCCGTAACAAAATCCTCTTTGAGAACTTAACGCCGCTGCACGCAAACTCCCGTCTGCGTATGGAGCGTGGTAACGGTTCTACTGAAGACTTAACGGCGCGTGTACTGGATCTGGCATCGCCGATCGGTCGTGGCCAACGTGGCCTGATTGTTGCTCCGCCGAAAGCGGGTAAAACCATGCTGCTGCAGAACATCGCGCAGAGCATTGCATACAATCATCCTGACTGCGTGTTGATGGTGCTGCTGATTGACGAACGTCCGGAAGAAGTTACCGAGATGCAGCGTCTGGTGAAAGGTGAAGTGGTTGCGTCTACCTTTGACGAACCTGCCTCCCGCCATGTTCAGGTTGCGGAAATGGTTATCGAGAAGGCGAAACGTCTGGTTGAACACAAGAAAGACGTTATCATTCTGCTTGACTCCATCACCCGTCTGGCACGTGCATATAACACCGTGGTTCCTGCTTCCGGTAAAGTACTGACCGGTGGTGTGGACGCCAACGCCCTGCATCGTCCGAAGCGTTTCTTTGGTGCTGCACGTAACGTGGAAGAGGGCGGTAGCCTGACCATCATCGCGACTGCGCTGATTGATACCGGCTCTAAAATGGATGAAGTTATCTACGAAGAGTTTAAAGGTACCGGCAACATGGAACTGCATCTCTCCCGTAAGATTGCTGAAAAACGCGTCTTCCCGGCTATCGACTACAACCGTTCTGGTACCCGTAAAGAAGAGCTGCTCACCACCCAGGAAGAGCTGCAGAAAATGTGGATCCTGCGCAAAATCATCCATCCTATGGGTGAAATCGACGCAATGGAATTCCTCATTAACAAACTGGCGATGACCAAGACCAATGACGACTTCTTCGATATGATGAAGCGTTCCTGATTCGGGCATCATCTGAAAACGCCACGTTTTTACGTGGCGTTTTGCTTTTGTGGATGTAATCTTAACGACACAATAATAATAATCCGGTATGACATACCGCCTGGTGACGAAGGGTTGTAATTCGTATTTTGTGGTTAATAATCATACAGAACCACCTGATATGGAGTCGGGTTTCTCTTCTGAATAATCGCCTGGATGGTTATACTTCATATATTGATATTCTCTGAGAGTATGTATAGTGAATTTACTGACAGCAAGTACTGATCTCATCAGTATTTTTTTATTCACAACGCTGTTTCTTTTCTTTGCCCGCAAGGTTGCGAAAAAGATTGGATTGGTGGATAAACCCAACTTCCGTAAACGTCATCAGGGACTGATTCCGCTGGTTGGGGGGATTTCGGTTTACGCAGGCATTTGCTTTACCTTCCTCATCGCCGATTATTATATCCCGCATGCTACTCTCTACCTGGCCTGTGCCGGTGTGCTGGTGTTTATCGGTGCCCTGGACGATCGTTTTGATATCAGTGTAAAAATCCGCGCGACCATCCAGGCCCTTATTGGCATCATTATGATGTCAGTGGGCAAACTCTATCTGCTAAGCCTTGGCTATATTTTCGGCCCTTGGGAGATGGTGCTCGGTCCTTTTGGTTATTTCCTGACCCTGTTTGCCGTCTGGGCGGCGATTAACGCCTTCAATATGGTCGATGGGATCGATGGTCTGCTCGGTGGGCTATCCAGCGTCTCATTCGCAGCGATGGGGCTTATTCTGTGGTTCGATGGCCAGACAAGCCTGGCAATCTGGTGTTTTGCCATGATCGCCGCCATTCTGCCTTACATCCTGCTGAACCTGGGGATTCTCGGACGCCGCTATAAAGTCTTTATGGGGGATGCGGGAAGTACGTTGATTGGCTTCACGGTGATTTGGATTCTGCTGGAGACTACCCAGGGGCCAACGCATCCTATTAGCCCGGTCACGGCTCTGTGGATTATTGCCATTCCTTTAATGGATATGGTGGCAATTATGTATCGCCGTTTACGTAAAGGCATGAGTCCTTTCTCCCCGGATCGCCAACATATTCACCATTTAATCATGCGCGCCGGGTTTACTTCCCGACAGGCTTTTGTCCTGATTACGCTGGCTGCTGCGATCCTGGCTTCTATCGGCGTGTTGGCTGAATATTCTCGTATTGTCCCGGAATGGGTGATGTTGGTGCTCTTTTTACTGGCGTTTGTCCTGTACGACATCTGTATAAAACGCGCCTGGAAGGTGGCGAGATTTATCAAACGCTGGAAGCGCAAGTTGCGTAGAAACCGTGACAGTAAACCAAACTTAACCAAATAAATTGAGGGTACGATGACACAACCATTACCGGGGGAACATGCCATGAGCGCTGAAAATGAACTGGACATCCGTGGGTTGTTTCGTACTTTGTGGACAGGGAAGGTGTGGATCGTCGGTATGGCTCTCGCCTTCGCGTTAGTCGCTCTCGCCTATACGTTCTTTGCTCGTCAGGAGTGGAGTGCGACGGCGATTTCAGACAGGCCAACGGTCAATATGTTGGGCGGCTATTACTCTCAGCAGCAGTTTTTGCGTAACCTGGACATCAAGGCCAGTCTTGCATCTGCGGATCAACCGTCAGTGATGGATGAAGCCTATAAAGAATTTATTATGCAGCTTGCCTCATGGGATACGCGCCGTGAATTCTGGCAGCAGACAGATTACTACAAGCAACGTATGGTGGGTAACAGCAAAGCCGATGCGGCGATGCTGGATGAACTGATCAATAACATTCAGTTTATGCCTGGCGATGCGGTTCGTAATACCAATGACAGCGTGAAGCTGATTGCCGAGACGGCACCTGATGCCAACAATCTATTGCGTCAGTACGTGGCGTTTGCCAGTCAGCGTGCTGCGCGTCATCTGAACGACGAGTTAAAGGGAGCCTGGGCTGCACGCACCGTGCAGATGAAGGCACAAGTTAAACGCCAGGAAGAAGTGGCGAAATCGCTCTTCTCCCGCCGTGTTCACAACATTGAGCAGGCGCTCAAAATTGCTGAACAGCATAATATTTCGCGTACTTCTACGGATGTTCCTGCTGAGGAATTACCGGATTCTGAACTGTTCTTGCTTGGACGTCCTATGCTGCAGGCGCGACTCGAGAACCTGCAATCTGTTGGTCCTGATTTCGATCTGGACTACTTCCAAAACCGAGCCATGCTTAACACACTGAACGTTGGGCCAACTCTGGATCCGCGTTTTCAGACCTATCGTTATTTGCGTACGCCGGAAGAACCGGTAAAACGTGACAGCCCTCGTCGTGCTTTCCTGATGATTATGTGGGGCATCGTTGGGGCTCTGATCGGTGCTGGTGTCGCGTTAACCCGCCGCCGCACGATCTAGCAATATCGTTGCAGTGAGGGGCTGGGCCCTCACTGCCAATCCGAAGAGAATCGATGTGAAAGTACTGACTGTATTTGGCACGCGACCAGAGGCCATAAAAATGGCACCTCTGGTTCATGCGTTGGCAAAAGATCCTGATTTTGAGGCAAAAGTTTGCGTCACGGCGCAGCATCGGGAGATGCTCGATCAGGTGTTGAACCTCTTTTCCATTGTACCTGACTACGATCTCAACATTATGCAGCCAGGTCAGGGACTAACAGAAATTACCTGCCGAATACTGGAAGGATTAAAGCCAATTCTGGCTGATTTTAAACCTGATGTGGTGTTGGTTCATGGTGATACCACAACGACCATTGCCACGAGTCTGGCTGCGTTCTATCAGCGCATCCCGGTGGGGCATGTAGAGGCTGGTTTACGTACTGGTGATCTCTACTCTCCCTGGCCAGAAGAGGCGAATCGGACGCTGACTGGGCGTCTGGCTATGTATCATTTTGCGCCAACAGAAAACTCGCGCCAAAATTTGTTACGGGAGGCTATTCCCGAAAATCGTATTTTCGTCACAGGCAATACGGTGATTGATGCGTTGATCTGGGTTCGCGACCGCGTACTGGCGAACGATGAATTGCGTGCTGAATTAGCAGAGCATTATCCTTTCCTGAGCTCTGATAAAAAAATGATACTGGTGACCGGTCATCGTCGTGAAAGCTTCGGTCGCGGTTTTGAACGCATATGCCATGCGCTGGCGGAAATTGCTGCGGCCAATCAGAACGTACAGATTGTCTATCCGGTGCACCTGAATCCTAACGTTAGCGAACCGGTGAATCGCATTCTGGGTCACGTTGAAAACGTCATCCTGATTGAACCGCAGGATTACATGCCGTTTGTCTGGCTGATGAATCACGCCTGGCTGATCCTGACCGACTCCGGTGGGATTCAGGAAGAGGCCCCATCTCTGGGGAAACCGGTACTGGTGATGCGCGAAACGACGGAACGTCCGGAAGCGATTACTGCAGGTACAGTACGTCTGGTAGGGACAGACCCGCAGCGTATTGTCGAGGAAGTCACGCGTTTGCTGCATGACGATAATGAATATCAGACCATGAGCCGCGCCCATAATCCGTATGGTGACGGGCAGGCATGTGGCCGCATTTTACACGCGTTAAAAAATAATCGGATATCGCTATGAGTTTTACGACCATTTCTGTCATTGGGCTGGGTTATATCGGACTGCCGACGGCGGCTGCCTTTGCTTCCCGTCAAAAGCATGTGATTGGCGTAGATGTAAATCAACACGCGGTGGATACCATTAATCGCGGTGAAATTCATATCGTTGAGCCAGATTTGGGCGCCGTGGTGAAAACGGCGGTCGAAAATGGATTTCTGCGTGCGACCACAACCCCTGTAGATGCGGATGCCTTTCTGATTGCTGTGCCTACTCCGTTTAAGGGGGAGCACGAACCCGATATGGTTTATGTGGAAGCCGCAGCCAAGTCTCTTGCTCCGGTGCTGAAAAAAGGCGCGTTGGTGATCCTTGAATCGACGTCGCCTGTCGGGGCTACCGAACAGATGGCCACATGGCTGGCTGAAATGCGTCCTGATTTGACTTTCCCGCAGCAGGTCGGTGAACAGGCTGACGTCAATATTGCCTATTGCCCTGAACGCGTGCTGCCAGGTCAGGTGATGGTTGAACTGATTAAAAACGACCGCGTGATTGGGGGAATGACCTCCGTCTGTTCCGCGCGTGCTAGCGAACTGTACAACATTTTCCTTGAGGGTGAATGTGTCGTGACCAACGCGCGCACAGCGGAAATGTGCAAGCTGACTGAAAATAGCTTCCGCGACGTCAATATCGCCTTCGCTAATGAGTTGTCGCTGATTTGCGCCGATCAGGGGATCAACGTCTGGGAACTGATTCGCCTGGCAAATCGCCATCCGCGCGTGAATATTTTGCAGCCGGGTCCGGGTGTTGGCGGGCACTGTATCGCGGTTGATCCGTGGTTTATCGTGGCGCAGAACCCGCAACAGGCTAAATTGATCCGTACCGCGCGTGAGGTAAACGACGGTAAGCCTCATTGGGTGGTCGATCGGGTAAAATCTGCCGTGGCCGACTGTCTGGCGGATACCAATAAACGGGCCAGCGAAGTGAAAATTGCCTGTTTTGGTCTGGCATTTAAACCGAATATTGATGATTTACGTGAAAGCCCGGCGATGGGAATTGCGCAAAGTATCGCGCATTGGCACAAAGGCGAAACATTGGTGGTGGAACCGAATATCCATCAACTGCCGAAAAAACTGGACGGTCTGGGCCAACTGGCAACGCTGGACGATGCCCTGGGAAGCGCCGATGTGCTGGTCTTGCTGGTCGACCACAATGAATTTAAAGCCATTAAAGGCGATGCGGTTCACCAGCAATATGTCGTTGATACCAAAGGGGTCTGGCGCTAATGAAACGAATTCTGGTTACCGGTGGAGCTGGATTCATCGGATCTGCGGTTGTTCGGCATATCATTCAGGAGACTCAGGATGCGGTAGTTGTGGTCGATAAGCTGACCTATGCCGGAAACCTGATGTCGCTGGAGTCGGTTGCACAGAATCCTCGTTTTGCTTTTGAGAAAGTCGATATCTGCGATCGAGCTTCGCTTGACAGGGTGTTTCAACACTATCAACCGGACTGCGTGATGCATCTGGCGGCAGAAAGCCACGTCGATCGCTCCATTGATGGTCCGGCCGCCTTTATCGAAACTAACATTGTGGGAACCTACACGCTGTTGGAAGCGGCGCGTGCTTACTGGAGTTATTTAACCAGCGAGAAAAAATCAGCGTTTCGTTTCCACCATATCTCGACTGACGAGGTGTATGGCGACCTGGAGTCTACGGATGATTTCTTCACCGAAACCACACCGTATGCGCCGAGCAGCCCTTATTCCGCGTCGAAAGCCAGCAGCGATCATCTTGTCCGTGCCTGGCTACGTACCTACGGTCTGCCAACACTGATAACCAACTGTTCTAACAACTATGGTCCGTACCATTTCCCGGAAAAACTGATTCCGCTGATGATCCTTAATGCATTGGCGGGAAAAGCGTTACCGGTATACGGCAATGGACAACAGATCCGTGACTGGTTGTATGTAGAAGATCACGCAAGGGCGCTCTATTGTGTGGTGAAAGCGGGCGCGGTGGGAGAAACTTATAATATTGGTGGCCATAACGAGCGTAAAAACCTGGAGGTTGTCGAAACGGTTTGCAGCCTGTTGGAAGAGCTGGCACCGCAAAAGCCGCAGGGTATCGCGCAGTACCGCGACTTGATCGCTTTTGTGGACGATCGCCCGGGTCATGACTTGCGTTACGCCATTGACGCGTCGAAAATTGCGCGTGAACTAGGCTGGATGCCGAAAGAAACGTTTGAAAGCGGAATGCGCAAAACCGTGCAGTGGTATCTGGCTAATCAGGCATGGTGGAAACCCGTGCAGGACGGCAGTTACCAGGGCGAACGTTTAGGTCTGAAGGGCTAACAGCCTGGTTTTGGCTCCCGGAGGAGACAACGCATGAAAGGTATCATTCTGGCGGGGGGCTCAGGTACTCGCCTGTATCCCATTACGCGTGGCGTATCGAAGCAGCTATTGCCTATTTACGATAAGCCGATGATTTACTACCCGTTATCAGTATTGATGCTGGCGGGAATTCGCGAAATCCTGATTATCACTACACCGGAAGATAAAGGCTATTTCCAGCGCTTACTGGGCGATGGATCTGAGTTCGGCATTGAATTGCACTATGCTGAGCAACCCAGTCCGGATGGATTAGCACAGGCGTTTATCATTGGTGAAACGTTCCTTAACGGTGAACCATCATGTCTGGTGTTAGGAGACAATATCTTCTTTGGTCAGGGATTTAGTCCAAAACTGCGTCATGTGGCTGCCCGAACGCAAGGCGCGACGGTGTTTGGCTATCAGGTGATGGATCCTGAACGTTTTGGTGTTGTTGAGTTTGACGAAAATTTTCGCGCAGTCTCACTGGAAGAGAAACCGAAAGAACCGAAGTCTAACTGGGCGGTGACAGGACTCTATTTCTATGACAGTAAAGTGGTGGAATATGCAAAACGCGTAAAACCGTCTGAGCGTGGAGAACTGGAGATTACGTCCATTAACCAGATGTATCTTGATGACGGACACCTGACGGTAGAGTTGCTTGGGCGTGGTTTTGCCTGGCTTGATACCGGTACGCATGACAGTTTGATCGAAGCGAGTACTTTTGTGCAGACGGTAGAGAAACGCCAGGGCTTTAAAATAGCCTGTCTGGAAGAAATCGCCTGGCGTAACGGTTGGCTGGATGACGAAGGCGTGAAGCGTGCCGCCAGTTCACTGGCCAAAACGGGATATGGCCAATATTTGTTGGAGCTGCTCCGTGCTCGTCCGCGCCAGTATTGAGCCGCTTAGCTGGGAAAATACGTTCTTTGGCGTCAATAGCGCCATTGTACGTTTTGACCAACATGCGCCGGTTCTGACTGCGGATGCGTTGCAGCCCTGGTCGCGGGTACAGGCAAAAATACCTGCCGCCAATACCCAAGAATTAGATGCCCTGCAACAGCTGGGCTTCTCACTGGTTGAAGGTGAAGTGGATTTTGTGCTGCCGGTGACGTGTGCGCATGGTGACCCCGGTGCGCAGGTCGCACAAACTACGGATATCCCTGCATTACGTCATCTGGCAGGACAGGCGTTCGCGCAAAGTCGTTTTCGCCCCCCGTGGTATGCCGCAGATGCCAGCGCGCGTTTTTATGCGCAGTGGATTGAAAACGCGGTGCTGGGGACGTTCGATCATCAATGCCTCGTTTTTCGTACACCAACAGGTGAGATTCGTGGCTATGTCTCGCTGCGTGAACTGAATGCGACCGAGGCGCGAATTGGCCTGCTAGCCGGGCGTGGGGCGGGAGCAGAACTGATGCAGGCCGCGCTTTGCTGGGCGCAGGCTCACGGTAAAACAGCACTGCGTGTGGCGACCCAAATGGGCAATACCGCCGCGCTTAAACGTTATATACACAGTGGTGCGAATGTGGAAAGCACCGCGTATTGGTTATACAGGTGACACGATGATTCCATTTAACGCACCGCCGGTGGTGGGCACTGAACTCGATTACATGCAGGCTGCGATGAACAGCGGCAAACTGTGTGGCGACGGCGGTTTTACCCGTCGCTGCCAGCAGTGGCTGGAACAGCATTTTGGCAGCGAGAAAGTATTGCTGACGCCTTCCTGCACCGCATCGCTTGAGATGGCGGCATTGCTGCTGGATATCCAGCCTGGCGATGAAGTCATTATGCCAAGCTATACGTTTGTCTCCACGGCCAATGCTTTCGTGCTGCGAGGCGCGAAAATTGTCTTTGTTGATATCCGCCCGGATACCATGAACATTGACGAAACGCTGATTGAAGCGGCGATCACCGACAAAACCCGCGCGATTGTGCCGGTGCATTACGCGGGCGTGGCCTGCGAAATGGATACTATTATGGCGCTGGCGACCAAACATAACCTGTTTGTGGTGGAAGATGCGGCCCAGGGCGTTATGTCGACTTACAAAGGTCGGGCGCTGGGGACGATTGGTCACATCGGTTGCTTTAGCTTTCATGAGACCAAAAACTATACCGCAGGTGGTGAAGGCGGCGCGACGCTGATTAATGATAAAAAATTAGTCGAACGTGCAGAGATCATCCGTGAAAAAGGGACAAACCGTAGCCAGTTTTTCCGTGGCCAGGTAGATAAATATACCTGGCGTGATATCGGCTCCAGCTATTTGATGTCCGATCTACAGGCCGCTTATCTGTGGGCGCAACTGGAAGCAGCGGACCGCATTAACCAGCAGCGTCTGACTCTGTGGCAGAACTACTATGATGCTCTTGAACCGCTGGCGCGTACCGGACGTATCGAGCTGCCTTCTGTACCGGACGACTGCGTGCAAAACGCCCATATGTTTTACATCAAGCTGCGCGATATCGACGATCGCACGGCGTTGATTAACTTCCTGAAAGAAGCTGAAATTATGGCGGTGTTCCACTATATCCCGCTGCATGATTGCCCGGCTGGCGACAAATTCGGCGTATTTGCCGGTGTTGATCGTTACACCACCAAAGAGAGCGAGCGTTTGCTGCGTTTACCGTTGTTCTACAACCTGTCGCCGGTCAACCAGCGAACGGTAATTTCGACCTTACTCAACTACTTCGCCTGAAATGTCGCTTGCTAAAGCGTCCTTATGGACGGCAGCCAGTACGCTGGTAAAAATTGGTGCGGGTTTGCTGGTCGTGAAGCTGCTGGCGGTGTCGTTTGGCCCGGCAGGCGTGGGGCAGGCGGGTAACTTCCGCCAGATGGTCACCGTGCTTGGTGTCCTGGCGGGGGCCGGCATTTTCAACGGCGTCACGAAATATGTTGCGCAGCACCATGACGATCCGACCCGGCTCCGCAAGGTAGTCGGTACATCTTCCGCGATGGTGCTGGGATTCTCTACGCTGATGGCGGTTATTTTTCTGCTGGCGGCCGCTCCAATCAGTCAGGGATTGTTTGGTCATACTCATTATCAGGGGCTGGTAAGACTGGTTGCGCTGGTGCAGATGGGCATTGCCTGGGCGAATCTGCTGCTGGCGTTGATGAAGGGTTTTCGCGATGCGGCGGGTAACGCGCTGTCGCTGATTGTGGGTAGCCTGGTGGGCGTAGTGGCTTATTATGGCTGTTATCGCCTGGGAGGGTATGAAGGCGCTTTGCTGGGTCTGGCGTTAGTGCCCGCGTTGGTCGTTATCCCCGCCGCTATTATGCTGATTAAGCGTGGGGCGATTCCGCTGCATTACCTGAAACCCTCGTGGGATAACGGTCTGGCTGGACAGCTAAGCAAGTTTACGCTGATGGCGCTGATTACCTCCGTAACGTTGCCTGTGGCATACGTGATGATGCGAAACCTGCTGGCGGCGCAGTACAGTTGGGATGATGTGGGGATTTGGCAGGGGGTAAGCAGTATCTCTGATGCTTATCTGCAATTCATTACCGCTTCATTCAGCGTTTACTTGCTGCCGACGTTGTCGCGACTGACTGAAAAGCGCGACATTACGCGCGAGGTGGTTAAGTCGCTGAAGTTCGTGTTACCAGCAGTTGCCGCTGCGAGCTTTACCGTTTGGCTACTGCGTGACTTTGCTATCTGGCTGCTTTTCTCCGCAAAATTCACCGCCATGCGCGATCTGTTTGCCTGGCAACTGGTTGGCGATGTACTAAAAGTTGGGGCGTATGTCTTTGGGTATCTGGTGATCGCGAAAGCATCACTGCGGTTTTATATTTTGGCTGAAATTAGCCAGTTCATGTTATTGACGGTGTTTGCTCACTGGCTGATCCCTGCACATGGTGCGCTGGGAGCGGCACAGGCTTATATGGCAACGTACATCGTCTATTTTTCTCTTTGTTGTGGCGTGTTTTTACTCTGGCGTAGGCGGGCATGACTGTACTGATTCACGTTCTGGGATCGGATATCCCTCACCATAACCAAACCGTGCTGCGGTTTTTCAACGACTCGCTTGCCGCGACGAGCGAGCACGCGCGCACGTTTATGGTTGCCGGTCAGGATGCGGGATTCAGTGAGAGCTGCCCGGCGTTATCGCTGAGTTTCTACAGCGGGAAAAAAGCGTTAGCCGAAGCAGTTATTGCGAAAGCAAAAGCGAATCGCCAACAGCGATTCTTCTTCCACGGTCAGTTCAACACCAACCTGTGGTTGGCGCTGCTGAGCGGGGGAATTAAACCGACGCAGTTTTACTGGCATATCTGGGGTGCTGATTTATACGAAGTCTCCAGTGGGCTGAAATTCCGCCTGTTTTACCCGATTCGCCGCATGGCGCAGAACCGCGTGGGCTGCGTATTTGCCACGCGGGGCGATTTACGTTATTTCGCCGAGCAGCATCCGCATGTACGGGGTGAGTTGCTCTATTTCCCAACGCGAATGGATCCTTCACTCAATAACATGAGCAATGATTGTCAGCGCAGCGGCAAGATGACGGTGCTGGTTGGCAACTCTGGCGATCGCAGCAATGAGCATGTTGCTGCGCTGCGTGCTGTCCATCAGCAGTTCGGCGACACGGTGAACGTGATTGTGCCGATGGGTTACCCCGCCAATAATGATGCCTATATCGACGAGGTTCGCCAGGCCGGTATGGCATTATTTAGCGCTGATAATCTGCAAATTTTAAGTGAAAAGCTGGAATTTGATGCCTATCTAACATTATTGCGGCAATGCGATTTGGGTTACTTTATTTTTGCCCGGCAGCAGGGGATCGGTACCCTGTGTTTGCTGATCCAGGCGGGTATCCCGTGCGTGCTCAACCGTGAAAATCCCTTCTGGCAGGATATGGTGGAACAGAATCTTCCAGTGTTATTTACCACGGATGATCTCAATGAAGGCGTCGTACGTGAAGCGCAGCGCCAGTTGGCATCGGTAGATAAAAACACGATTACCTTCTTTAGCCCGAATTATCTGCAGCCGTGGTATAACGCGCTGCGCATTGCTTCAGGAGAAACCGTATGAGCCTGATGCAATTCAGCGGTCTGCTGGTAGTCTGGCTGCTCTCTACCTTATTTATCGCCACGCTGACCTGGTTTGAGTTCCGCCGCGTACGTTTTAACTTCAATGTTTTCTTCTCATTGCTGTTCTTGCTGACGTTCTTCTTCGGATTCCCGTTAACCAGCATCCTGGTGTTCCGCTTTGATGTGGCAGTGGCTCCGCCGGAGATCCTGCTGCAGGCCTTGCTGTCAGCAGCCTGTTTCTATGCCGTCTACTACGTGACGTATAAAACGCGATTGCGTAAGCGAGTAGAGGGTAAGCCGCGCAGGCCGCTGTTTACCATCAATCGCGTTGAAGCCCATTTGACCTGGGTTATCCTGATGGCGATTGCGCTGGTGAGCGTGGGCGTCTTCTTTATGCACAACGGATTCCTGCTGTTCAGACTGCAATCCTATAGCCAGATTTTTTCCAGCGAAGTCTCTGGGGTCGCTCTGAAGCGTTTCTTCTACTTCTTCATTCCGGCCATGCTGGTGGTTTATTTCCTGCGTCAGGACAGCAAAGCGTGGTTGTTCTTCCTGGTGAGTACCGTCGCGTTTGGTTTGCTGACCTATATGATTGTGGGTGGGACGCGCGCCAATATCATTATCGCGTTTGCCATCTTCTTGTTTATCGGCATTATTCGCGGCTGGATTTCGCTGTGGATGTTGGTCGCAGCAGGCGTGCTGGGTATTGTCGGGATGTTCTGGCTGGCGTTGAAGCGCTACGGAATGAGCGTTAGCGGCGATGAGGCGTTCTATACGTTCCTGTACCTTACGCGCGACACCTTCTCGCCGTGGGAGAACCTGGCGCTGTTGCTGCAGAATTACCACAATATTGAGTTCCAGGGGCTGGCGCCGATCGTCCGTGACTTCTACGTCTTTATTCCTTCCTGGCTGTGGCCTGGGCGGCCGAGTATTGTACTCAACTCAGCGAACTACTTTACCTGGGAAGTGTTGAACAACCACTCAGGACTGGCGATTTCGCCGACGTTAATTGGTTCGCTGGTGGTGATGGGCGGGGCGCTTTTTATACCATTAGGCGCGATTGTCGTTGGACTCATTATCAAGTGGTTCGACTGGCTGTATGAGCTAGGTAACCAAGAAACCAATCGCTATAAGGCGGCGATTTTGCACAGTTTCTGTTTTGGCGCCATTTTCAATATGATCGTGTTGGCACGTGAAGGGCTGGATTCGTTTGTCTCGCGAGTGGTCTTTTTCCTCGTGATTTTTGGCGTTTGCCTACTGATGGCAAAACTGCTGTTTTGGCTATTCGATAGCGCAGGACTCATCCATAAACGAATCAAGTCGCTGCCCCGGACACAAATTGAAGGATCGTAATGACAGATAACACAACTGCGCCGCTGTATTCGCTGCGCGGATTACAACTGATTGGCTGGCGCGATATGCAACATGCGCTGAATTACCTGTTTGCCGAAGGACATCTCAGGTCAGGAACGCTGGTGGCTATAAACGCTGAGAAAATGCTGACAGCAGAAGATAATCCTGAAGTGAGGGAGCTGATCAACGCCGCGGAGTTCAAATATGCGGATGGGATTAGCGTGGTGCGTTCGGTGCGCAAAAAATTCCCGCAGGCGCAGGTTTCACGTGTGGCCGGTGCTGACCTTTGGGAAGCGCTGATGGCGCGAGCTGGGCAAAACAGAACGCCTGTTTTCCTGGTTGGTGGCAAGCCTGAAGTTCTGGCGCAAACAGAAGCAAAACTACGTGCACAGTGGCGTGTGAACATTGTGGGTAGCCAGGATGGTTATTTTACCCCAGAGCAGCGTCAGGCGTTATTTGAGCGTATTCACGCCAGCGGCGCGCAAATTGTGACGGTGGCGATGGGGTCGCCGAAACAAGAGATCTTTATGCGTGATTGCCGCAAGACTCACCCTGACGCGCTGTATATGGGCGTGGGTGGCACTTACGACGTCTTTACCGGTCACGTTAAGCGTGCGCCTAAAATCTGGCAAAATCTGGGGCTGGAGTGGCTGTATCGCTTATTGTCGCAACCGAGCCGTATTACTCGACAACTTCGCTTATTACGCTATCTCCGCTGGCACTATACAGGCAACCTCTGACGCCCTCTCTCCTCTGATAAGTAGCGTGATCTGCTAATTACGCTACTTATTTACAACATAATCGCTGCTTTCTCGCACAATATATTCATTTTTTGAATGCTTTAATTGCCATTTAAGCGATTTTAGGAAACCATTCGCAACAATCATTCCAGTGCCGTGGAGTTTTGACGCCAACCGCTAAGCGGTCGGTGTCGTATGGCCTGTTATGACATAACAAGATGTACCCATAACGAGAACCGGTAATACCGGACAGCATGCAAACACAACAAGAGGATTTATGGCCGAGAACAAACCTGAGCTACAGCGTGGGCTGGAGGCTCGTCACATCGAATTAATTGCCCTCGGGGGCACTATTGGCGTCGGGCTGTTTATGGGGGCCGCCAGTACCCTGAAATGGGCGGGACCTTCGGTTCTGCTGGCGTATATCGTCGCCGGGCTGTTCGTATTTTTCATTATGCGTTCTATGGGGGAGATGTTATTCCTCGAGCCGGTTGCCGGTTCATTCGCTGTTTACGCTCACCGTTATATGAGCCCCTTCTTTGGCTATCTCACCGCCTGGTCATACTGGTTTATGTGGATGGCGGTGGGGATCTCAGAGATTACCGCCATCGGGGTGTACGTCCAGTTCTGGTTCCCGGAAATGGCGCAATGGATACCCGCACTGATCGCGGTCGGATTGGTTGCATTGGCGAACCTCGCCGCAGTTCGCTTGTATGGTGAAATTGAGTTCTGGTTTGCCATGATCAAAGTGACCACCATCATTGTGATGATCGTCATTGGGTTAGGGGTGATTTTCTTCGGTTTTGGTAATGGCGGTCAGGCGATCGGCTTTGGCAACCTGACCGAACACGGCGGTTTCTTTGCCGGTGGTTGGAAGGGCTTCCTGACGGCATTGTGTATTGTCGTGGCTTCTTACCAGGGCGTGGAGCTGATCGGCATTACTGCAGGTGAAGCGAAGAACCCACAGGTCACGCTGCGTAGCGCGGTAGGTAAAGTGCTGTGGCGTATCCTGATTTTCTACGTTGGCGCAATTTTTGTTATCGTCACTATTTTCCCGTGGAATGAGATTGGCAGCAACGGCAGTCCGTTTGTTCTCACCTTTGCCAAGATTGGTATTACCGCCGCGGCGGGGATTATTAACTTTGTGGTCCTGACGGCGGCGCTGTCTGGCTGTAACAGCGGCATGTACAGCTGTGGGCGTATGCTCTACGCGCTGGCCAAGAATCGCCAGCTCCCCGCCGCTGTTGGGAAAGTTTCTCGCCATGGCGTACCGGTTGCCGGCGTGGCCATTTCTATCGCGATCCTGCTGATTGGTTCGTGCCTGAACTACATCATTCCCAATCCGCAGCGCGTGTTTGTTTATGTCTATAGCGCCAGCGTGTTGCCGGGGATGGTGCCGTGGTTTGTGATCCTGATAAGCCAGCTGCGTTTCCGTCAGGCGCATAAAGCGGCGATTGCCAGTCATCCATTCCGCTCCATTCTGTTCCCGTGGGCGAATTATTTGACGATGGCGTTCCTGATTTGCGTATTAATTGGCATGTACTTTAATGAAGATACCCGAATGTCGCTTTTTGTTGGCATGGGTTTCTTGTTGGCCGTGACGTTCATTTATAAGGTTTTTGGTCTGAATCGTCATGGCACAGCCCATAAATTGCGGGAATAAGCGACAAAACGCACAAACCATGACCAAACGATAATTTATTTTAAAAAAGCACTAGACAGAAGACCGAGACCTCCGTAATATCCAGCCCCGCAACGGCGCTAAGCGCCCGTAGCTCAGCTGGATAGAGCGCTGCCCTCCGG
>OGSJ01000523.1_pt1 | contig 23206 bp, 26 predicted proteins | sample 1573851 | NCBI WGS metagenome assembly OGSJ01 (sample SAMN03295846, study PRJEB24534) | human gut metagenome | isolation source: fecal sample 6 from infant 6 | host: Homo sapiens | place: USA: Pittsburgh, PA | collected 2014-07 | reverse complement strand
CTATTATCTGAATCTTCTTTTTGGAAACTTTTTATATTTATTTTATTATCGTCTGCTATCTTAGAACTCTTAATATTATTTATTGAAATTTTTAATTCCTCAATTTCTTTCTGTAAGTCTAAAACTGTTTCCGCTAAATCCTTTCGTATAGCTATTATCTCCAAATCATAATCTTTATCATTATTGGATTCTTCTCGCTCCAATATTTTATCGAATGATTTGTTTTCTTTTTTTATTGCCTTAATATTTAAAATTATAAGTATAATTCCTATTAGAATTATTAATATAGGAAGCATAACCTTTTCCCTCCTATTATGTTCAAAATAATTTACTTTTTATATATAATTAATTTTTTGCATTACTGCTCTCAAATTTCTTATTGCTCTACTATGTAACTGACAAACCCTCGATTCTGAAACCTCTAAGATTTGTCCAATTTCTTTTAGTGTTAACTTCTCATAATAATATAAATTTAAAATAAGCTTGTCTTTATCTTTTAATTTTTCAATTGCTTCTGCAAGAATCTCTAATTTTTCTTTATCTTCTAAAGATTCTTCAGGAGAAATAGAATTTTTATCTTCTAAAGTTTCCATTATGGTTACATCATCGTCATCTGAATAAATTATAGATTCCAAAGACATTATAGACATGTAATTAATATAGTTTTCAACTTGAGAAACCTCTTCCTCCGATATATTTAATTCCAGTGCAATTTCTTGTAAACTTGGCTCTCTCATATATCTATTTTGAAGTTTTTCAACACACTCATTATATTTTGCTAATTTATCCATAGCTCCTTTTGAAATTGGCCTACATTTTCTTATTTCATCAATCATGGCTCCTTTTACTCTTAAAGTTGCATAAGATGAAAACTTCATTCCCTTAGTTGAATCATATCTATTAATTGCATCTAAAAGCCCAACAATTCCGTAGCTCACTAAATCCTCATATTCTATATACTTAGTTTTACCGAGCATAACTCTAGAAGCCAAATATTTAACTAATGGTATATACTTTTCGACTATTTGTTCTTTATGAATTATAGGGCTTTGACATTCCATATTAATGACCTCCTCTTAAATAAGTTCTCTTTGTTTTCTCATTATTGTAAATACCGTTTTAATAATTTTTTCTCTTGTTCCATTGTCTATATCATCAAAATTTATACCGCATATATATTTTTTATCTTCCGATTTATCAACTCTTATTACTTTACCTCTTACAGATATTTTTTCATTATCATATGTTAAATTTGCAATTATAATATCTGAAGCTTTAATTTCTTCTTTTATCTTAATTCGCATACCGCCACCACTTAAATCAAGAAGCAATGCATGCTCATATTTTTCTTCTCCGCTAATATTTGATTTTAACTCTTCTTCCTTTATATAATTAATAACTTGCACAACATTAACTCTTACATAGTCTCTTCTTTGAATCCTTGTTATATCATAAGGCTTGCTTATTCTATAAAATGGTATATCTTTTTCTGTTGTTCTACCTAAAACCTTATTCTTATATCCAAATACGTTCCCTTTATCATCATAAAAAATTTGCTCTATTTCATTTCCATCCTTTAGCGTTAAATAAATGCCATCACTTACCGGAATAGTTATTAATATTTCATCATCCTTTATATCTTGAATAGAAGATTTATACATATTCTCTTCCCATAAAACATCAATTCTGCAATTTATACCAAGTTCTAATTTTGCCATGACTAACCCCCTAAGAAAAAATATTAAATAATTTTTTAAATAACCCTTGAGCTCCTACTCCCATAGTTTCCTTTTTTTCGCCTATAATTTTTTCTGATATAGTTTTTATACATTTAGCTGCATCACAATTTGGATATCCTATTACAAATGGAAGCTGCTCCCTTACAGACATTATAAGCTTTCGATCTTCATATACTACGCCTAAAAAGTTTACATCTAACTTTAAAAACCTATTAACTGCCATTTTAAATTTTGAAAAAGTTTGATCTCCCTCTTTTTTTTCTAAAATCTTATTAACCACTATGCTTGCTTTATCTTTTATTTTGAAATGATCTACTGCTTTTAATAGACTATATCCATCTGTTAATGATGTTGGCTCAGGAGTAGTCACTAATATTACTTCATCAGAACATGCTATAAAAGCCAAAACACTCCTACTTATTCCTGCTCCTGTATCTATAAAAATGTAATCAAACCCCTCTAACATTTCTATCTTTTTTAAAAACAAATCCCTTTGATTTTGCTGAAGATCTTCTATATTATTAAGTCCACTTCCACCTGGCAATAGCTTAACCCCTTCTGGTCCATTAACAATAATATCTTCTATTGCTAATTTACCATTAATTAAATCTAAAACACTATTTTTAGGATATATTCCCATTAATACATCATCGTTTCCCATTCCTATATCTGCATCAAATATTAAAACCTTTTTTCCCTTTTGTACTAATGTAATTGCTAGATTTACTACAAAGTTACTTTTTCCAACCCCACCCTTGCCAGAGGTTACTGTAATAATTCTAGCCTTTCTTTTTTGTTCCTCTTGGACTTCTCCTCTTGCTAGTCTTCTTAAGCTTTCAGCTTGATCTAACATACAGTTTCCTCCCCAAGAATAAGTTTTGAAATCTCACTTTTCAGTGGGATTCTAATATCATCTGGAACATTTTGACCAGTAGTAATATATGCTATAGGCTTTTGCGCTTTCTTTATAATATTGTATATACATCCATATGAGCTAGTTTCATCAAGCTTTGTAATTATCATTTTTTCATAGCCAATTTCACTATATCCATTTATTATAGTTTGTATATCTCTATTTTTAGTTGTTCCACTTATCACCAATGCTATATGATCTGCATTTACTTTTTGCGTAAAGGCTCTAAGTTCTGATATTTGCATAGTATTTTTACTGCTTCTTCCAGTTGTATCAATTAATATTACATCACAATCTTCTAACTCACTAACTGCATTTTCCATTTCTTTTAAAGTTATAACTACTTTAAATGGAATATTCATAATTTCTGCATAAGTTTTTAATTGTTCTACAGCACCAATCCTATATGTATCTATTGTAATTAAACCAACCTTCTTTTTTTCTATTAATGCTAACCTTCCTGCAAGCTTAGCTATAGTTGTAGTTTTTCCAACTCCAGTTGGTCCTACTAAAACTACTTTACCACTTAAGCTTTCAGTACAAACTTGAATTTCATTTTCTAATAATTCTTTAAAGTATGTTTTAAATTCATCTATATTATCATATTTATCAGTTAATACTTCTTTTATTAATTCATCATCAATATCAATATCTTTTAAATATTCTAATACTATATCTTTTTCTTCTTCTTTGTTAGTATTTTTAATAACTCTATTTAACAAATCTTTGATTTCTTTTACTTCTTCTTTTATATTATCTGTATTTGTTAAATTCATTTCTTTATTAAGCTGTTGAGATTTGTCGAGCTTGCTATCTTTGCTATCATCTATTATCTTTTTAATACTATCTAGTGAATCCTTAAAGTCTATTTCATTTTTATTTTCTATATTAAATTTATTCTTTTTCTCTATCTTGTTATTTTCCAAGGCTGCTGTTACTTCAATTAATTTAGGTTTAAAATACCCCTTAATACCAGACTCTCTCACTTTTCTTTGGCTAATTATAATAGCATCTTTACCTAACTCATATCTTATTCTAGTAAGAGCTTCATTCATATTTTTAACTAAGTATTTTTTTATTAACATTACAATGATACAACTCCTTCAGTTCTTATTTCTACATCATTTGGAATTTCATTTAATGATATAACCATCACATGCGGAAATACCATTTCTATAAGTCTTCTAAATACAGGCCTTATATTAGGTGATACTAATATAACAGGTTGATTATTGTAAAAATATATTCTATCAAGAGTGTCTCTTACACAATCAAGTATTCTAGTAGTTGTATCTGGATCAACGGCTGGGAATGATCCTTGCATAGATTTTTGAGTATTGGCAGCTATTATTTCCTCTATTTGCGGAGATAAAGTAACTACTGTTATACTCCTATCTTCATCTATTACTTGGTTACAAATAGTTCTTGCTAAAGCAAATCTAACATACTCTGTTAAAAGTTCTAAATCCTTTGTAAGTCTTGAGTTATCTGCTAAAGATTCCATTATTGTTACCATATCTTTTATTGGAACCTTTTCTCTTAATAAGTTTTGCAGTACTTTTTGAAGTTCCCCTATTGTCATTAAATCTGGAATAAGCTCTTCTACTACCGTACTATATTTTTCTCTAGTATTGTCTACTATTAATTGAACTTCTTGTCTACCAAGTAATTCATACGAATGTGCCTTTATAGTTTCAGTTAAATGTGTAACCATAACCGTGGTTGGATCTACAACTGTTAAACCTTTTATTTCAGCTTCTTCTCTTTGATCTTTATTTATCCATACTGCTGGCAAATTAAATGTAGGCTCAATAGTTCTTATTCCTGCTATTTGAGAATTATCTCCAGATGGATCCATACAAAGTAACATATTTGCCATAAGCTCTGATGATGCTATAACAGTGCCTCTTATTTTTATTACATATTCATTTGTTTTTAATTGAAGATTATCTCTTATTCTAATAGGTTGTACAACAACTCCCATTTCAATTGCACACTGCCTTCTAACTGAAGCAATTCTTTGAAGTAAATCTCCTCCTGTTGACTCATCAGCTAAAGGAATTAATCCATAACCTATTTCTACTTCCATAGGTTCTACAGAAATTAAACTCATTACATTTTCTGGTTCTTTTCTTTCCATTTCTGTATACTCTTCCTCTACTTTTGCAAGCTCAGCTTCTTGATTTTTCTGATCTTCTTTTATTAAAAGATATGTAGCAACACTTCCTGTAACAGCAGCTAATAAAAATGGAAGCTTTGGCATGCCTGGTATTAAAGCTAAAAAGAACATTACGGCAGAAACTATTCCAAGTGCAACAGGGAATGCAGTAAGTTGTTTACTAAAGGTTTTACCAAAGTTATCAGAAGATCCTGATCTAGTTACTAATATACCTGATGCTGTAGATATTAATAATGCTGGTATTTGGCTAACTAGCCCATCTCCAATAGTAAGTCTTGTATATAATTCTCCAGCTTGTGCAAAACTCATACCATTCATTACTCCGATAACAATACCTGCTACTATATTAATTATAGTTATTATTATTCCTGCTATAGCATCTCCTTTTACGAACTTAGACGCCCCATCCATAGCTCCATAAAAGTCTGCTTCTGATTGCAAATCTTGCCTTCTTTTCCTTGCCGTTACTTCATCGATTATTCCAGCATTTAAATCAGCATCTACACTCATTTGCTTACCTGGCATAGCATCTAGAGTAAATCTTGCTGATACTTCTGAAACTCTTCCTGCACCGTTAGTTATTACTACGAATTGTATAATTACTATAATTAAGAATATTATTATACCAACAACATAATTTCCACCTATAACAAATTCTCCAAAAGCTTCAATTATGCTTCCTGCATCACCTTCACTTAGTATAAGTCTTGTAGATGAAATATTAAGACCTAATCTGAAAAGTGTTGTTACAAGTAATAGTGTTGGAAACACTGATAATTGTAATACATTTGTAGTAAACATAGTTATCATTATAATTACAGCTGACAGTGTAATATTAAATGCTAATAAAATATCTAACATTAGTGGTGGTAGAGGTATTATTATCATAAGGACAATACCTAATACACCAAAGGCTACTAATACGTCTGTATTTTTCTTTAAATTAATTTTATTATTTACAAGCAACCTTATCCCATCCTTTATTATCTAGTACGTCTTTTTTTCTTATCTAATTTATATACCATAGCTAAAACTTCTGCTACAGCTTGATACATATCTTGTGGAATTTCTTTATCAATTTCTACTGATTCAAATATCATTCTTGCTAAAGGCTTGTTTTCTATTATTGGAACTTTAGACTCAATAGCTTTTTCTTTAATCTTTATTGCTATAGTGTCTGCTCCCTTAGCCACAACCTTAGGAGCTTCAGTCTTTCCTTCTTCATATTTAATTGCAACAGCTAAATGAGTAGGATTCGTAATTACAACAGTTGCATCCCCAACTGATTGCATCATTCTTCTTTGTGACATTTCCCTCTGCCTTTGCTTTATTTTAGATTTAATTTGAGGATCTCCCTCCATTTGTTTGTATTCTTCCTTAATTTCTTGCTTAGTCATCCTAATATCCTTTTGAAAAAGCATATATTGAACAACATAATCTATAATTGCAATTACAACTAATAATATACATATCTTCACAAATATACCCACTATTAAAGATTTAACTTCAATTCCTAAAGTAGGTAAATATAAATTTCCAATTTGCATTATTTTATCAAAGTTATCTCTTATATATGAATACGCCATAAAAATTACTATTGAAATAAGAATTAAATTTTTTATTAGTTCAACTAGTGATTTTTTAGAAAACATATTTTTAAATCCATTAATCGGATTTAGCTTCCCAAAGGAAGGCTTTATAGCATCTTTCACGACTAAAAATCCAGATTGAACTAAACTTGCAGCAACTCCAGCTATCATTATAGGCAAAATAACAGGCATTATTACCATTGCTGCCTTGCTTATAATAAGAGTGTTTATGCCCTTTATACTATTTTCAGTAACTTCCATCGAACCCATATCTCCTAGAAAATAAACTACATTATCCTTAAGTGAAGACACTATAAACCCACTTAATGTAACAATAACTAATACAGTAGCTATCATTGTAATTGCAAGTCCAACATCCTTACTTCTAGCTATTTGTCCCTTTTTTCTAGAATCACTTTTCTTCTTTGGAGTAGCTTCTTCTGTTTTTTCATCTGCTCCAATTAAGAAGACTAGAGGAACAGTTGTCATTATTTTTCTAAATATATCTGGTAAGTAACTTATACTACTAACAAATAACTTTATTATAATTGGTAGTGATACTGATATTGCTAATATTCCAACTAACATTTTAACTGGCATACCAAGTATCATTACATTTATTTGTGGGACAGCCCTTGAAATAAGTCCCATACAAAGATCAGTTAATATAATTATCAATACTATTGGTATTGCAATTTTCAATCCTATTACAAAATACTTTGCTATAACTTCTATAAGTACCATCATTGTATCTGGATACATTAAACTTTTACCCATCGGTAGTATTATAAAGCTTTCTATAAGCGATTTAATAAGCATATGATGTCCATCTACTACAAAGAAAATCATTAATGCTACATAATGAAGTAAATTACCACTTATAGTCGTACTTGTTTTACTGTTTGGATCTATTGTATTAACCATACTCAATCCTATATGTACATCTATTAAACTTCCTGCCATAAGTACTACTTCAAAAGCAATATTAGAAATTAATCCAAGGACCAATCCAGTGGTAACTTCTGAAATCATATAAATAATTAAATAATAATTGCTAGTTATTGAATTTATATTTGAATAATCTATTCCTCCAAGTAATGCGAAGGAAAATATTAATGAAAACATAGCTTTTAATGTTTTCGGTGTTCCATTTGGAAAAAATATATTTGTTATAGCAAAAAAAGCTGTAACTCTTAAAAATATAAAAAACAAGGCTAAAAAGTAGGCTGTATCTATCATACTTTACCTACCCCCTAAGTAGATATTTTAATAATAAGTTCAAATATTCTTTCTGTAAAAGATACTAGTGTATGTAACATAAAGCTTGATAACATTAGTCCTACAGCTGCAATTCCTATAAGTTTTGGAACAAAGGTTAATGTTTGTTCTTGTATTTGAGTGGTTGCTTGAAATATACTTATTATTAATCCAATTAAAATTGATACTATTAATATAGGACCTGCTACCTTTAATGACGTATATAATGCATCTCTAACAATTCCTATTATTAAATTTTCACTCATACATATCACCTACCCTCCAAAGCTCATTATCAATGATTTAACCATTAAATACCAACCATCTACCATTACAAATAACAATAATTTAAATGGTAATGCTACCATAACAGGTGGTACCATAAACATCCCCATAGACATAAGAACACTTGCTACAACCATATCTATTATTAAGAAAGGTAAGAATAGTAGGAATCCTATTTGAAAGGCTGTTTTTAATTCACTTATTGCAAAAGCTGGTATAACAACAGTTAATGGAATATTATCTCTTGTTATTTCTTCTTTATCTAATTTTGATGTTTCAATAAATAATTCTAAATCTTTTTGTCTTGTTTGCTTTAACATAAACTCTCTTAAAGGCTTACTTCCAGCCTCCATAGCTTCATCTTGCGTTATTGTATTTTCCATAAAAGGCTTAAATGCATTATTATTTATCTCACTATATACTGGTTGCATTATGAATATAGTTAAAAATAATGCTAGTCCAATAAGTATTTGATTTGGTATAGATTATTGTGCACCTAATGCATTTTTTAAAAATGAAAATACAACTATTATTCTTGTAAAAGATGTCATCATTATTATTATTGAAGGTAATAATGTTAAAATAGTTAATATTATTAATAATTTAATATTATCAACATAGTTTTGAGGAGAAGTTGATTCACCACCTACCGAAATATTAACGTTTGGTATATTTATAGGTTCAGCACTTACACTTTTATCAAAGGTGAATATTAAAGCTAATGCTATTAGCATTATAAATAAATATTTATTTTTTTTACTCATACAAATCTTCCTTTTAGTTATATTTATTCCTAAGTTTATTTACTTTAGATTTTAAACCCTTAATAGCTACTTCATATTGCTGATTAATTTTTTCTTTTTCTATTCTTTTCTCCTCTTCTAAAAGCAATATCTCATCTTCAGATATTTCATCTATTTTTTCAGTATTATTATTAGATGAACTCATTATGTATCCCTTTTTCCCGATCTTTACTACTACTATTGAAGTATCTTTAGATATTTGAACTCTTTCTAATACTTTTATATATTTTCCTTCATTAAATTTATTAATTCTATTTCCGCTTATTTTAAATACTAAATACATAAGTCCAAGTACTACTACAAGAGCAAATATTAACTTAATTATCATAAATATTAAATCCATCTTTTAATTCTACTTCCTTCTATTGTACTATAATATCGCTTATATATACATCTTTTATCAATCCTGATTTCAATTTTTGATTCATCCTAGTAATCATATCACCTTTTAATACAGCTTCATTTGCTGGTTCAAAACTACTAGCTTTACAAGACTTTACATAAAATATAGCCACATCTCTAAGTACAACTTTTTTATCTTCTATTTCTTTAGCTAACTCTTTATTGTTTTTATCATAACTTATTGAAAGGTTAAGTTTTACATATCTCTTTGATCCTTCATCACTTAAATTAACAAATATTTCTCCAACTTCAAAAAAAGCTTCTTCTATAACAACTGGCTGTGAGGCATTATTTTTATTCATAAAGTAATATACTCCCCCAAATGTTCCACCACCCAAAATTGCTAGAATAGCAATGATTATAATTAATTTACTACCCTTTTTCTTTTCTTGCTTACTTTCAGCCATCTTATTCTTCCTCCTTTTCAGTTGTCACAATTAAAATATCAACTCTTCTATTTTTAGCCATATTTTCATAAGTATCATTAGGTGATACCGGATGGTACTCTCCATATCCTGCTGCACTAAATCTTGAAGGATCTTGTCCCATTACTTCTATAAAATATTTAACTACATTGACTGCTCTATCAGCAGACAATTCCCAGTTTGATGGAAATCTACTTGTATTTATGGGTCTATTATCTGTATGCCCTTCAACTAATATTTGATTATCTATAGATGCTATAAGTGAATTGATTTTGTTAAGCACTTCCTTACTTTCTTCTCTTAAATCAGAACTTGAAGTTTCAAACAATACATTATCTCTTAGTTGTATTATTACTCCTCTTTTATTATCAAGAATATCTACAACAGATCCTAAATTATTTTCATTAACAAATTCTTTAACATTCTTATACATTTTTTCTTGTTCTGTTAATGATTCTCCACCTTCTATATTATCTTCAGTTTCTCCTCCAATTAAAGGTACTTCCCCATTATACATGTTATATTCCATTATGCTATCACCATTTTGTCCACTCATCATTGAAGTAAAAGCATTAGATATACTTTTGGTTTTTTCCGCATCTACAGTTGCCATCGAATATAACAAAACAAAAAAAGTAAGCAATAAAGTTACAGTATCAGCATAAGTTGCCATCCATTCATCGCCTCTTAAGCCTTCAGCTTTATTCTTTTTCTTTCTAGCCATTAAATAACAACTCCTTCTCCATTTTCAATGCTGTTATTTAAATATTCTAATTTTTCCTTAGGAGGTAAGTATGTTATTAGCTTTTCTTCTACAATTCTTGGATTTACACCTGATTGTATTGCAAGTATTCCTTCTAAAATCATTTCTCTTTCTCCAGCTTCCTTTGCACTCTTTTGCCTTAAATTAGAAGCAATAGGATTACATAAAATATTTGCTAAAAGTGAACCATAAAATGTAGTTATTAAGGCTTTTCCCATACCAGATGCAATATTTGCTACATCTGTTAAGTTTGCAAGCATTTGAATTAATCCAATTAAAGTTCCTAGCATACCAAATGCAGGTGCATAAGCCCCCCATGCAGCATAAATACCTGCGCCTCTTTCATGTCTATTTTCCATTTCTCCAATTTCTAATTCTAATATTTCTCTTATTGTTTCTGGTTCAATACCATCTACAACCATTTGTAATCCTTTCTTCATAAAAGGATCTTCCATTTCAGAAATATCATCTTCTAAAGATAATAGTCCTTCTCTTCTAGCTTTTTTAGAAAGGATTCCAAACCTTACAATTATATCTTTTCCTGATGATTTATTTTCCTTAAAAGCTTGCATGAAAAGCTTTCCCATATTTTTCACTTCTTCTAATGAATATGTTATTAAAAGAGCTGATAATGATCCTCCTACAGTTATTATTACAGATGCTACGTCCCAGAAAATTTTAAGACTACTTCCAATAAGCATTCCATAAATCATTAATACTATGCTTAATATTAAACCAACTGAGGTTAATATGTCTGACTTTTTCATATAATATTGCCTCCCATTATAATCTATAAGTAACAATCTTATTTTTATATATAATTACTTTTTCTACTATCTCTTCTACGCTTTCAAGCACAATATACTTTTTACCATTAGTTAATGTTATTAAAGTTTCAGGAACCTCTTCTATTTTCTCTATATGATCTGCATTTAAAATAAACTCTTTGTTATTCATAGCTGTTACATTAATCATTTAATTCCCCTCTTCACTATAGTAAATTCACTTTAGTAGATGTAAAATACTTTTCGCAATTTACTTATATAGTTAGATTGCTTTGCTCAGTTTATTGAAGCAACTGAGCATGAGCAATCTATTTTGTTTTATTATCTCTTTAAGTTAATTATATCTTGAAGAATTTCATCTCCAGTAGTTATCATTTTTCCTGATGCCTGGAAAGCTCTACTTGAAACTATCATATCTGTAAATTGTTCTGATAAATCTACATTTGACATTTCAAGCATTCCTTGAAGATTATCTCCATAACCATTTGAATTATCATCATTTAAAGTTCCAACACCACTCTTTATAATTGAATCTCCTGAGTTAACTGATGAACTATAAAGATTTCCTCCAAGCTTAGTTAAACCTTCTGGGTTCTTAAAACTTGCCATAGCTAACTGCCCAAGTGCAGCTACTCTACCATCTTCAAGTACTCCATTAATTACACCATTTTTATCTATAGTATAAGTTTTAACTCTAAGTTCTGTATCTGTTCCTGGTATTCTCACTTTATCTGGAATCTTAAGAGTTTTTAATTCTCCATCATATGATTTAAGATTTTTTGTTGCATCTACAAAATTAATACTTCCATCAGCATTCATACTTTCTATTGGAGTTCCTCCATTTGTTTCCTCTGAAACAACTCCTCCAATTTCCATTGGTTTTCCTGTTACAGTTATCCCTTGAGCTATCCCTTTTCCTTCTAATGCTCTAGTTAAAGCATCTTGTATATTTTTAGCTGTAACGGCATTTGTAGTTACAAAATCACCATTTATTGTTATTGTCTTTCCTTTTTCATCAATTGTAGCTGATGTTTTAGTCCCAGGGCTTATTGCACCTATTTGGAACTTATAACCATTAAATGCTGCGCCTGCATCAAATGTTAATTCAACACCGCCAACTGTAATTTTTCCTGGTGCCTTATCAACTTCTCCACCTTCAATATTATCTGAAGTTAATCCAGTGTAAGGTTTAGATGTTCCTGATATTTTAACTTTAGGCGAATCAGTTGTATGAACCTTAGCTAAAGCTTCATTTATTTTATCCTCTAAATCTCTTGCTGCAACTTTCTTAGTAAAATCTCCTGTTATAACTAATTTAGGTGGATTTCCTCCTTTAGCTTCAGTATAAACTACATTTAATCCTGGCTCATTAATATCAGTAATTTCAAACTCTAAATTATTTAATAGTGTTCCTGCTGGAAGTTCTACATTTAATCCTGCTATATTTAAAGCCTTTGGAGATGATGCTGTAACCCCCCCTTGGAATTTAACTTTATTTGTTATATCCGCTGACTTTATACTTCCTGTAACATTTAATTGAGTTTTAACTCCATTTGCTTTTAATGCACTATTTAATTTAGTTTTCAATTCTGTATCTGTAAATGAATCTGCCTTGGTAAAATCACCATTAATTATTATATTTCCATTTTCAACTACTACTGTAAGCGGTGTTCCTGCTGAACTTTCTCCTATAGAAATTGTGTAATCATTAAGTTCTCCATCAGTTTGATTTGCAAAAGTAAACCCTCCAACTGACAAGTTCGTTTTCGTTCCATCTTTTGCATTAACTAACTCAGCAGCTTTGTCCACTTTACCTGAAGCATCTGAAGCGCCACTTATATTTCCTAAAGTAGCTGCTGCTCCTGTAACTTTTGCTTCTTGTTTAATTCCTGCAGCTTTCAACTTATTATTTAACTCCTCTTGCAAATCTGCTGAGTTAAATCCTTTATTTAAGTAATCAGCATTTATAACAATTTTTTTTCTACCTTTTTCAACATTAACCTCTAAAGTTTTAGGCGATATTTCACCAATTTCAAAGCTATAACCATTTAAATCGCTACCTTCGCTAAGTTGTATAGTAAATCCTCCAACTGTAATAGCTTTAGGCGCTAATGCATCTGTACCACCTAAAATAGCTGATGATCCTAATCCTTCAAAACTAATAGGTTTTCCACTAACAAACATTTGTTGAGATATCCCTGCTGATGATAAGCCTTTATTAATTGCTGATTCTACTTGAGCTGGTGTTAATGCTCCTGTTGAAGAAAAATCTCCATTTACTATTATAAGTTTTTCTGCTTTATTAACATCTGCTGATGTAACAGTTCCTGGTCCAACAGATCCTAGAACTACTTTGAATCCATTTAATTGTGATCCAGGTCCAAATCTAAAATCTAATCCTGCAGTACTTACTGCATTCGGAACTTGTCCTGTTGCATCTTGCGAACTATCATCATTTGTTAAGGAATAACCCATAACTCTAAATCCATCACCTGTTAATAAATTTCCTTGTTCATCTAATATAAATGATCCATCTCTACTATACATTATTTCGCTTCCAGAATTGCTTAATGACTGTGATGTTATATTATGTGCGCCCGCTCTATGATTTACTTCTAAAGTTCCATCATAAATTGCTGGTCCTTTACTTACCATAAAGAATCCATCACCATCAATTGCAACATCTAATTGTCTTCCTGTAGGTTGCATCATCCCTTGTGTCATAACAGAATCTATGCTTGCAAGTTGAACTCCAAGTCCAACTTGGCTAGCATTTACTCCACCTTGGTTATTAGATGGTGCCATAGCATCTGATACATTTTGGCTTAGCATATCGCTAAATCTTGCTCTTGATGATTTAAATGATGTAGTACCAACATTTGATATATTATTTCCTATAACATCTAACTTAGTTTGATTAACCTTCATACCGCTTATACCGGAATACATTGATCTTAACATAAATTGACCTCCAACCCTTTATTTTTTCTTGCATCTGTCATTCAGCAAGAATTAAGCCTCCTAAAATAGGTCCAGCTTATAAAATTACAACACTATCTACATTTGTAAATACATTTTCCTTAGCTCTTTCTTTTTCTATTGCTGTTATTACAGTTTTATTTTCTATACTAGCTATTAAAGCTACATCTTTATATATCATTACAGAATTTCTAGAACCTTTATCTTGTGCCATTTTAAAGCCCTTTGCAATTTGGTCCATATCTACATCTGTAAAATTGATTTCTTTCAATCTCTCTGCTGCATGCTTTGATAGTGTATATTCATTGCTATCTTTATTTATAGCTTCATTTAAAATATCATTAAACTTACTTTTGTAGTGATTATTTTTCTCATTTACCTTTTCATTTGGCAACTGAAAATTACCTACAGGATAAGCTTTTCCATTTATAACTCTAAAGCTCAAAAAAACACCTACTTTAATAATTTACTTACCTTACTCTTGATTTTCCTCTGGTTTTATCTCTTCTTTACTATTTGAAGCCTTAATTATCTTATCATAAGTAAATTCTTGTATTTCATCTGAATCATGTAGCTTAACTCTTACTTTAACTATACCTTGATCTTTTAATACTCCTAAAACTTCTCCAGTAATATTATTTTCACTTGAATCTTTCTCACTTAATTCAACATGCTTTCCTATAAACGAAGAAGCAACTAAAAATGACATATTACCATTTATATTATTAATTGATGGTAGTGAATAGTCAGGAACATCTAAAACAGTAAGTACATCTGTTATATCAAAGTCCTTATAAGTATTAGTTCCATTTTCATTAACTTCTACAGAAATTGTAGTTTTAGCTGATGTTGATGTTACAGATTTTACAATCCCAGTGTAGGGCTTGCCTTCACTATCAACACTTTTTAAAGTTACACCTTTGCCAACCATTGAGTTATGTGCATAACTAGACATTGTAGTATTTAAATTTGTCATTTGCTCCATTGAAGCAAACTGTGCCATTTGAGTAACATATTGAGTAGAATCGTTATTTCCCATTGGATCCATATTTGATAATTCTGCAGATAATATTGTTAAAAATGCATTTTTATCCATATCTTGTCCAGGTTTAACTATTTGTGTTCCTCTATCTGTCGCCCTCGCTCCTGTATAACTATTTATGACATTAGACACTTATTTATCCCCCTATGCTAATAAATTTACATTGCTTTCATTAAGTAAATCTTCTTTAACTTCTTCATCCTCAATCAATATAGAATTATTACGGTTTTCATTGCTTTTTTGATTTTTATAATTATCTGATGAATTTTCTTTTCCACTAAAGAAAGTAGTATCTTCATTATATATTCCTATATTTACTTCTTGAATTTTTATATTTTGATCTACTAAACTCTTCTTTATATCATTTAAATTAGAATTTAATAAATTATATGTTTCTTTAGAAGTTGCCTTAATTTCTGCTCTCATTATTCCTTCTTCTGAAAGAATTTTTATAGTCATTTCGCCTAATTCTTTAGGATAAACTTTTACTTTTAATTCTTGCACAGAATTTTTCATCATAAACTTAACATTTTTTATTATGTCTAAATCTATCGTTTGTCTATTTACAGTAACTGGTTCTTTTATTGTTTCCACATTATTTTTATTAAACTTATCATAATAAGTTAATACTTTTGAAAATGAACCTTTATTATCACTATCTATTATCTTCGAAAGTATTATATCTTCGTCATTATTTTCATCTAAAGAATTTTGTTTTAATGAATTATTATCATTTAAATTTTTCTCTTTCGTTATATCTTTATCTAATGAAGTAACATTATTATCTACAAAGTCATCATTTACATCTATATTGAGATTACTAGTACTTTTTTCTATACTATTATCTTCATTACTTACTTTTTGTAATAACAAAGCAATTAATATTTTAAGCTTGTCTTCATCTTTAATATTAGAAGATATTTTTTCTATAGATTCTTTTGGTAATGATTCTAATAAATAAATTATTTTTTCTGATAATTCACTTTTATAATTATCTATAGTATTAGTATCAGAAAGATTTAAATTTATATCTTCTAAAATATTATCAGTTAATTCTTTTACGTCTTTTAACAAGCCCTTAATATCTATATCATCCGAACTATTAGTTCTTAGTAATTCTAAATTTGATAAAGGATTTTCTGTTTTTATATCATCTTTTGAATTAAATAATGTTAAAAATAAATTTTCTATATTATCTAAATCAAAATTATTTAAATCACTAAAATTATTTGAACTACTAAAATCATTATTAATATCAATTAATTCTTCACTACTTAAATACGTATTTAAAAGACTAAATAATAATACTAATATTTCACTTAAAGCATTAAGTTCAGATCCATTTCCTAGGAAATACTCACTATCTATTAGTTCTTCTAACTTATTAGATACTTCTAATAGGATATCTTCTGTTTCATTTTGACTTTTAGAAATTCCTTCATTACTTATAGAAGTTTTATCATTTTCTTGTACATACATACTATTTATTGAATTTTTTGAAGTATCACTCTTAACTTCCTTGCTAAGATAATCTTTAAAATCTGATTTCACTTCAGTATCATTTTTTGATACTTCTTTTTTATATACTTCTTTCTTTGAGATAGTCTTTATATTATTTAACTTCTTGTCTAAATCCATTACAATTTTTGTATTTAGCACTCTTTACTCACCTCCTTTCAATGCTTTCTCATATATGCATATAAAGCAAGTTCGTCATTAAATATTTGATCTTTTCTCTCTTCTTCCTTATAAAATTCTAATGACTTTCTTTCTTTTAATATATCAACAGTTTTTCTTTCTATTTGCTTTTTTAGTAAATCTTCTCTTCTTATATCAAGTTCCTTTAACTTTATAGTTAAATCTTTTTCAGTTTCTGTAATTCCTTTATCTAAAGCAAATAAATAATTTCTTTTAATTTTTTGATAGACAAGACTTTCACCTTTATTTACTCCATTATATTTTTCATAATTAAATTTAAGATTATTTAATTTTTCTTCTGTCTTTTGTTTTTCTCTTTCAGTCTTATTAAATAATCTTTTGCTTTCTTCTTCTTTTTCTGTTCTTATTTCAAGAAGCTTTTCTAACCTAAATTTAAAATTACCTGACATTTTGAACCTTCCTTTTAATTTCTAAATATAGAAATAAGTTTATCTAAAGAAGTGTTAAAATCAGATTTTTCTTCAATTCCTTGTTTTAAATAGCTGTTTAATCTATCATTATATTGAATTGATAAGTCTATCTTCTTATTACTTCCTTTTACATAAGCACCTAAATTTATTAAATCCTCAGCATCTTTATAAGTTGCAAGTAAATCTCTTCCCATAGATGAAGCTTCCTTATGAATATCTGTCGCAATACTAGGCATAAGTCTACTAATACTATTCAAAATATCTATTGCAGGATAATGATTTTTATGTGCTAAAGCCCTTGATAAAACTATATGTCCATCTAATATACCTCTTACAGCATCGGCAATTGGTTCATTAAAATCATCTCCATCAACTAAAACTGTATAAAAAGCTGTTATAGATCCTTTGTCAGATGTACCCGGCCTTTCCATAAGTTTAGGTAATTTAGCAAATACAGATGGGGTATATCCCTTTTGAGCTGGTGGTTCTCCTATTGCTAACCCTACTTCTCTTTGCGCCATTGCAAATCTAGTTACTGAATCCATCATCAATATAACTTTCTTACCTTTATCTCTAAAATATTCTGCTATTGCTGTTGCTGTTAATGCCCCTTTAATTCTTATTAAAGCTGGCTTATCTGATGTGGCACATACAACAATAGATTTTTTCATACCTTCCGGACCTAGATCCTTTTCTATAAACTCTAAAACTTCTCTTCCTCTTTCTCCAATTAAAGAAATCACATTAATATCTGCTTCTGCTTCCCTTGCTATCATTCCAAGTGTAGTACTTTTTCCAACGCCTGATCCAGCAAAGATACCAATTCTCTGTCCTTCACCAACAGTTAAAAATCCATCTATTGCTCTTACTCCAGTTGGAAGGATTTCTGTTATTCTCCTTCTTGTTAATGGGTCTGGAGGTTGATTTTCAAGAGGATATCCTTCCCCTTGAATAATTTCATCTCCTTGAAGTGGATTACCTAATCCATCAAGTATTTTACCTAATAAATCATCTGAACACCTTACCTCTAAAGGCCTTCTTTCTGGAACTACTCTACATCCTGGTGATATTCCTATAAGTTCTCCTAGAGGCATTAAAAGTACAGCATCTTCTCTAAACCCAACTACTTCACATTTAATTGGTTGGTTTTCTTGATTATATATGGTACAAAGTTCTCCAACAAAAGCCTTAACACCTTGAACTTCTATTGTTAATCCTATTACTTGTTTAACTGTTCCTTCTAAATAATAAGTATTTACTTTTTTAATTCTTTTATTTAATAAATCAAAATCTACATTTATCATATTTTCACCTACTTATTACTTAAATAAAGCTTCTTCAAGTTTTTCTAACCCAATATCTAATCCAATAATAGCTTTGCCTGTACTTTTCTCAACTATAGCATTTCCACTCTCCATTAAAGGATCTTCAATAATAAACATTTCTCCTTTTATGGCATATGCTTTTTTATAGTAATCTACTTTATCTTCAATTGCTTTTACATGTGCTGTATTGCATTTTATTATTATATTTTCTTCAGCCTTGGCTTCATTTAAAATATCTTCTAATAAAGGTAATATACCTTCAGATTGCTGCAATTCTTTTCTAGCTATTATAGCTGCCATTTCGAAAGCTATATTTATAATATCTTTTTCTTTAAGTTTCAAATATTCTTTAAATTCACTATTTGCAGATTCTAATATTTTTTCTGACTTTTTTATATATCTCTTTACTTCTTCTTCTGTTTCTAACTTAGCTTTTTGCAGCCCCTGTTTGTATCCATCTTCAAAGCCATTTTCTTTTCCTTGTGCATATCCTTCTTCATAGGAAGTTTTTTCGATTTCAATAGCTGTTTTTCTACTTTTCATAAGTAATTCTTCAGCTTCTCTTTTAGCTTTTTTTAAAATGCTTGCTCCTAAGCTCTCATAACTTTTTCTAATTTCTTCTTCAATAGATTTTATATCTTGTTCTTTATTTTCTTCTAAAGTTTCTTCTCTGCTTAGATAATTAGTTTCTATCTTTTTCTTTGAAACTTCTAATGCTGAATTACTTTTTATAAGATTATAAGATAATTGCATCTTCGCCACCTCTTGAAATTATTATTTCTTGAGCATCATCTAATCTTCTTATTATTCCGACAATTTTTTGTTGTGCCTTTTCAACATCCATAAGTCTAACTGGACCTAAGAATTCCATATCTTCCTTAAGTGCTGCTGCTGCTCTCTTAGATTGATTTCTATATACAGCATTTGCCACCTCATCTGAACATCCCTTAAGCGCAAGAGCAAGTTCTTTTCCATCAACTTCTCTAAGAATTCTTTGAATAGATACGTCATCAAGAGTAATGATATCTTCAAATACAAACATTGAGCTTTTAACAATATCCGCAAGTTCTCCATCTTCTCTTTCTAAGCTTTCAGTAATATTCTTTTCTGTTGTTCTATCAACTTGATTTAAAATATCTACTAAAGTTTCAACTCCACCAAGTGAAGTCATTTCACTTCTAACAACAGTACTTAATTTACTTTCAAGTACTTTTTCAATTTCTTTAATAACCATTGGAGAAGTATTACTCATTGTTGCTATTCTATAAGCAACTTCACTTTGGGTATCTTCAGGCAATTCAGCTAAAACTTGTGCAGCCTTATCTGGTTGAAGATAACATAATATTAAAGCTATTGTTTGTGGATGTTCATAACTAATTACATTTAATAATTGATGCGCATCCGCCTTTCTTGCAATAGAAAATGGTCTGTACTGCTGAGTTGCTTCTGTAACTTTACTTAAAATCTCATTTGCTCTTTGCGTACCTAAAGCCTTAGATAATAAGGTTCTTGCATACTCTATTCCACCTTCTATAATATAATCCCTAGCCTTATTCATCTCCAAAAATTCATCTAGAATAACTTGTCTTTGTTCAGAAGTAACAGATGATATATTAGCAATTTCATATGTTATTTTTTGTATTTCTGGCTCTGGAAGCTTCTTTAAAATTGCTGATGAGGCTTCTGGTCCAAGTGTTATAAACAATATAGCTGCTTTTTGTACTCCATTTAATTTTGATGTGTCTCTTGCCATATTATCACCTCTCATTCTCAGCTAACCAAGATTTAACTATATCTGCTACTTGATCTGGTTTATCTGTTGCATATTTCTTAATTTCATTTTCTATATGTGCTTTTGGATTTATACTTTCAAAATTAATTGAAGGCATAACTTCAGTATTTTCATTAGATAATCTATCGTCTATGACAACATCTAATAAATTTTCTTTTTCTTCTTGATTATTTTTAGATTTCCTTCTAACTAAAATTAAAATTACTACTATTATTATAAGTCCTAATAATCCTAAAACTGAATAAATTATCATTTTATTTCTATTCTCTTTTGCTAGTAATTCATTTATAGAATCAAATTCTTTTTGTGCTTCTTCCTTTGTTATTGGATCAAAGGTCATACCAACTACTGATACACTATCTCCTCTTTCTGTATTAAGTCCAATTGCATTGGCAACAGATTTTTCTATAGCTGCTTGTACATTTCCATCTATATTTCCATCAATAAAAACAGACGCAGTTAATCTCTTAACCTCCCCTGGAGCACTTATAGTTTTAGTTTCCGTTTTTCCACTTTCATAGTTAGTGTTTACTTCTTCTCTTGAAGAACTATTTCCAGTAGTTCCCTCATCTATAGTATTTCCCATATTATTATCTACAGGTCCACCACTATTTTCACCAGTATTTATTCCGTTATTTTCTTTTATAGTTTGCTGGCTAACAATAACCTTATTAGGATCTATAATTGTTTCTGTTTTTTGTTTTGAATCAAAATCTAAATCAACATTTACAGAACTTTTAACTTTATTTTTTCCTACTACAGGTTCTAAAAGATCTATTATTGATTTTTGTATATCTTCTTCATATTTCTTTTCTAAATTAAATTGTTTTTCTATAGTTTCAGAGCTCACTTCAGTTCCATCTGAGTTATTTAAATCTTTTGTTAAAAGATTCATATTATCATCTATAACTTCAATGTTTTCCTTAGGAACATTTTCAGTACTTCCTGAAACTAATGCAACAATAGATTCCACTTGTTCTTTACCTAGTTTATTTCCTGGAACAATCTTTAAATATACTGCTGCCTTTCCTGGTTCCTTATCTTCTACAAAAACCGAATCTTTTGAAGGTGTTATATGTACTCTTACTGTATCAATTTGAGGAAAACTTTTTATAGTTTTTTCTAGTTCTCCTTGTTGCATTCTTAATTTCTTTAATTTAAACTCTTCATCTGTCATTCCAAATGAATTTCCAGTATCCATAAGTTCATAACCCTTACTACCATCTGAAAGTTCTGGTGCTAGCTCAAGCCTTAACTCATCTACTGAGTTCTTTGGAACCATTATAGTTTCACCTTCAATTTTCATATCAACTTTTTTTTCTTTTAATTTATTTGTTACAAGCTGTGCATCACTTGCATCTAGATTTGAGAATAAAACCTTATATTTATTAGCCGAATTGTAAAAAAATAAAGATCCTATAGCAATAATAAATGTAATTAGCGTCGCTATTATTGCAATTCTTATTCCCTTACTAAATGACTTAAACTTCTTCCACAGCTTACTAAAGCTTTCCTTAAGCTTATCCATTAATAGCACTCCTTACATAATTACAATTGCATTCTTGTTAATTCTTGTACTGCTTCAACAACTTTATTTCTTACTTGAATTGCTAATTGAAGTGACATTTTAGCTTCTTCCATACTTAACATCATTTCGTGAACTTCAACATCTTTTCCTGAAATAAAATCATTTGTTATATTATCTGCATTAATTTGTTTTTCATTTAATTTATCTAAACTATCCTTTAAAGCGCTTTGAAAATTATTTTCTGAAGGGCTTGTCTTAATATTATTGATATTAAGACTGCTTTCAAAAACCTTTTCACTTGGAACAAAGTTATTAACTATCATATTTTATTTCTACCTTCCTAACTCTAATGATTTAGTAAACATACTTTTTGAAGCATTTAAAGTATCTACATTAGCTTCATAAGCTCTAGAAGCTGCTATTATATCAGCCATTTCATTAAGCAAATTAACATTTGGCATAGTAACATATCCATCTTCATTTGCATCCGGATGAGTAGGATCATAAACACTTTTAAGAGGCGACTCATCTTCAACTATTCCAACTGCTTTTACTCCATTAAGTTTTTTTGCTTCATCTAAATTTTCTTGAAATACAGCTATTTTCCTTACATAAGGTTTTCCATCTTCGCCCCTAGTAGTTGTTGCATTTGTTATATTAGATGTTATTGTGTCCATTCTTAATCGTTCTGCTGAAAGACCACTTGCACTTATTCTCATGGTATTAAATATCCCCATACCTATCTACTTCCTCCTGATATAACACTCTTAGTCATATTTAACTTAGAATTTGCTTGAGTTATTAAAGCATTATACATTAATGTATTTGATGCTTGATTTACTTTTTCTAAATCCATATCAACATTATTTCCATCTGTTCTCATACTCGTACTTTTATCTTGTTTCACACTAATTAAAGAATTGTTTAACTCCCCATTTAAATGCTCTTTTTTAGTTCTTTTTAAAGAAAACTCTTGTGTTGCTTTTGTTAAATTTTCTTCAAAAGAAACATATGATTTCTTAAATTCTTTAGTATTTATATTAGCCATATTGTTTGCAATTACTTTTTCTCTTAGTGCAGAAGCATCTAATCCTAATTTTATAAATTGCATTGAACTATCATTATTTATATTCATAATTCCTCTCCCTATAACAACATTCTTCACATCTCAACTTTAACTTACAAACAACTACTTTTATTTCTTTTCCTAATTAAAGTATTTATGCAAAATTCACCATATTTATATTATAGTTTAATATTAATTATTTTTC
>OGSJ01000506.1_pt1 | contig 23738 bp, 23 predicted proteins | sample 1573851 | NCBI WGS metagenome assembly OGSJ01 (sample SAMN03295846, study PRJEB24534) | human gut metagenome | isolation source: fecal sample 6 from infant 6 | host: Homo sapiens | place: USA: Pittsburgh, PA | collected 2014-07 | reverse complement strand
TCGCCAGGAACCAGTCGCGCGCGCTGTGGGCGTTGGTCATGGTTTCCTGGGTGGTGAAGGTTTTGGAAGCGACCAGGAACAGCGTGGTTTCCGGGTTCACTTTTTTCAGCACTTCGGCGATGTGCGTACCATCGACGTTCGACACAAAGTGCATGTTCAGGTGATTTTTATACGGACGCAGCGCTTCGGTCACCATGAACGGGCCAAGGTCAGAACCGCCGATACCGATGTTTACTACATCAGTGATGGCTTTGCCGGTATAGCCTTTCCAGCTTCCGGAGATGATCGCTTCAGAGAAAGATTTCATCTTCTCCAGTACCGCATTCACTTCCGGCATCACATCTTTGCCGTCAACGATGATCGGCGTATTGCTACGGTTACGCAGCGCCACGTGCAGCACGGCACGGTCTTCAGTACGGTTGATTTTCTCACCGGAGAACATGGACTTGATGGCACCCGCCAAATCGGTTTCTTTCGCCAGATCCTGCAGTTTAGCCAGCGTCTCTTCAGTGATGCGGTTTTTGGAGAAATCCACCAGCATCAGATCGTCAAACGTCGCGGAAAACTTAGTGAAACGATCGCTATCTTTCGCGAAAAGATCCGCGATAGTAACGTCTTTCATTTCTTCAAAGTGTTTTTGTAGTGCCTGCCAGGCTGAGGTCTGCGTTGGATTGATGTTTTTCATTAGCAATACTCTTCTGATTTTGAGAATTGTGACTGAGATCGATTGTAACGCCAGTCACAGAAAAGTGTGATTGTTTTAATGCCATTGCCAGGGCATCCGCCAAACGTGGCTAAAAAGTATAGCGGTTATCAGCGTTGTTATTAGTACCGTTACTCAACGCAGTTGCAGCATGAAAAATCCGCATAATCCCAGCGTTGACAGTGCAAGCTACACATTTTATTTATAAATACGGTATTTGCATTTGCGCCTGCACCGGTTTTCGTTCTGCCTTATGTGCCATGGTCGCTCTATTCATTCCCTGACACGAGGTAGTTATGACTGATGTAGTTGTCTCCAAGTTTGGTGGTACCAGCGTGGCGGATTTTGATGCCATGAATCGCAGCGCTGATGTAGTGCTTTCTGATGCTAACGTCCGTGTGGTGGTACTTTCCGCTTCTGCGGGAATCACCAACCTGCTGGTCGCACTGGCTGAAGGGCTGGAGCCAACCGCGCGCTTCGAAAAACTCGATGCCATTCGTCAAATTCAGTTCAATATTCTGGAACGCCTGCGTTATCCAAACGTGATCCGTGAAGAGATCGAACGTCTGCTGGAAAACATCACCACACTGGCAGAAGCGGCGTCACTGGCGACCTCAACCGCGCTCACCGACGAACTGGTCAGCCACGGTGAACTGATGTCTACCCTGCTGTTCGTCGAGATCCTGCGTGAACGCAACGTGCAAGCGCAGTGGTTTGACGTGCGTAAAGTGATGCGCACCAACGATCGTTTTGGTCGTGCAGAACCCGACGTCACGGCGCTGGCTGAACTGGCAACGCTCCAGTTGGCCCCGCGTCTGAGCGAAGGTCTGGTGATTACTCAGGGCTTTATCGGCAGTGAAGGCAAGGGCCGCACCACCACGCTGGGACGTGGCGGCAGCGATTATACCGCCGCCTTACTGGCAGAAGCCCTACACGCAACGCGCGTTGATATCTGGACCGACGTTCCCGGCATCTACACGACCGATCCGCGCGTGGTTCCGGCTGCGCAGCGTATTGATGAAATCGCCTTTGAAGAGGCCGCGGAAATGGCGACCTTTGGCGCGAAAGTTTTGCACCCGGCAACCCTGTTGCCAGCCGTTCGTAGCGATATTCCGGTGTTTGTGGGCTCCAGTAAGGATCCAAAAGCAGGCGGTACGCTGGTATGTAATAAAACCGCGAATCCACCGCTGTTCCGGGCGCTGGCATTACGCCGTAAGCAGACGCTGCTGACACTGCATAGCCTGAATATGCTGCACTCTCGCGGCTTTTTGGCGGAAGTGTTCGGCATCCTGGCACGCCACAATATCTCGGTCGATTTAATTACCACATCCGAAGTCAGCGTGGCGCTGACGCTGGATACCACTGGTTCAACGTCCACCGGCGATACACTGTTAACACAGTCTCTGCTGATGGAACTGTCTGCCCTGTGTCGGGTTGAAGTGGAAGAAGGCCTGGCGCTGGTGGCGTTGATTGGCAATGACCTGTCCAAAGCCTGTGGCGTGGGTAAAGAGGTGTTCGGCGTACTGGAGCCATTCAACATTCGAATGATTTGCTACGGCGCGTCCAGCCATAACCTGTGCTTCCTGGTACCCGGTACTGAAGCCGAGCAGGTTGTACAGAAGCTACACCATAACTTGTTTGAATAAGTAGACGTCAACGCCCGATGGTTCTTAGCCCATCGGGCATTTTCACCGCATCACCGTTTCATATAACAATCTGTCCAGCTCCCTGACATCGCCTTCCCGGCAATCCGGTAACGCCGGTGGAATCTCTCCTCTTTCCAGCTCGGCGCGGATAAACGCATGCAACAGTGGACGGCGCGGGCCGTATTCCGCTTCACCCGCACACTGCTTGCGCTCCAACAGCTCATCAATTTCATGACGCAATGGCGCATCCAGTTCACTTCCCGCCAGCAGCTCGGCAAAACGCATTGGCGGCACGCCCTTGCCCGCTTCCACCCAACGCACCGCCAACAGGGGTCGCAGAACGTAGAAGTACTTCTTCAATCGCACGTCGTCACCCTGCAAATAACCACGGAAGTTTTTCCGCGCCATCGAGTAGTAGTGCCAGCGGGCACGTAGCGGAGAAAACCATTTGGGCACCAGCGCTTTCAGCGCCGAAACGGTCACGTCATCCTGCTGATAGACCACCGGCGAATCCAGCCACTCGATAAGCGTCGGGTTTGCGCCTTTGAGTAACCCCAGCGCCTTGCGCCATTCCCAGCCGCACACGTCCAGCTCATCATCTATCGGCAGCTCGATAACATCGCGTGGTGCTTCGACCCGCAGATACCATTCAGGGGGATGAACATAGAGAAATCGCACGTCGTAGTCGCTGTCCGGCGAGGCAAATCCCCAGCCACGGCTGCCGGATTCACAGGCATACAGCACCCTGACGCCATAGCGCTGCTCAACCTCTTTTAGCTGGCGCAATACCCTTTCACGCATTGCGCCGTCCACTGTGTTGTAACTCATTATTCTTATCCTTTTATGTTCACAAGGCCGTGCAGCACCTGATCCAGGCCCCCGAACACCGAGATTTTATCGATACGCTCAGCAACTCTTTCGAGGGTTTCCAGCTCTTTTAAGCGCAGCGCTACCGGGTTGTTTTCCATCACTTTTGCCGTATTTAACAGCGATCGCGTGGCGGCAGTCTCTTCACGACGTCGGATCACGTTGGCCTGGGCGGATTTTTCCGCTTCAACCAGTTGCGACAAAATAGCCTTCATATCGCCGGGCAGGACAATATCCTTCACCCCCAGTGAAGCCACTTCGATACCAAACGGCGTCATACGGGCTTTCACCTGCGCGCTCACCACTTCATCGATCACCAGCTTATCTTCCAGCAATTCGTCCAGCGTGCGCGTTCCCACCGCTTCACGCAGCGCAAACTGCAATTCACGGTAAAGGTGATCCAGCGGTTTAGTCAGTTGACCAAATGCCAGCAGCACATCGCGATAACGCCAGTTCGCCGCCAGGTTTAAACGCAGGTTGACCTTATCTTTGGTCAGGATCTCCTGACCGCCAACCTCCAGCACCTGCAAACGGGTATCCACCACTTCCGCTTCAATCAGATGGTTTACCTTCCAGTATGCTGTTAGCCCCGGCAGCAACAGCGCCTGAGTTTCACCATCAATTTTCAGCACACCGACGTGCCACGCCGGAACCTGCACCGTTAAGATTGCTTCGCGACCTTTCACCGCACCGCTGCGACGGGGCTGTAATACTGCATTCATGACGTCCGTTGGCACCTGAACCTCGCGCGTATCCATACGTACCAGCGTTAACGCTTCGTCGGCTCTCCAGTACAGACGGCGCGATGCCGGTGGCAGGATCTCCTGCAAAACGCCGTTGATATACAGCGCCGCGGCTTCGGTATCCGTTGTATCCGCGACCAGGCAGAAACGCGCCACCCACTCGGGCTGAAAGCGGCGTAAATACTCCGCTAATGCCTGCGGTACTTCGCCGCCATCCCTGTTGACGATCAGCACTTCCGGGGTGTTAAACCACGGTAAACGATGCTGACCCGCTTCCAACACCTGATAGTAATCACCCTCGCGGGATAAAAGACCTAACTGCGCTTTTTGAATAGTGATTTTCTTAGCCATTGTATATTCCTTAATATCGTTCAGGCGCGGGTGCAGGGGCGAAGCGGCAGGGGAATTCCTTTTTGCCTGTCACACGGCATCATTACCGGCAGCCTGTTCTGGAGCGTGCTAACTGCACATCACTCCGCTTTATTTCTATGATTAACAACCAGTTTTCATTCGGGGATGAAATTGGGAATCGAACCCACTGTGTGTCATCGGCTGACGGAACACTCCCGGAAAACAGCCTGTGCCGTTCCTGACGTGCCGGCGGGGTTTAACCCCCTGCGCTTTCAGCGTGATTGACGCAAGTGTTATTGCCAGAAGCGTGCCAGGAATTAAAAAAGGCATATTTAATTGTTAATTAATTGATTTTTATAATTTTAATTATTGATGCCAATAATGGCGGTTGTCTCGACGGGTTAATTTTTTTATCTTTTATTCTCTTATTTATCTTTTTGGATAAACCATGAAAAAACGGCGGGTAGTGATTGGCGTACTGGGAACGGTGCTCGATAAGCGCGGCAAGCGGGCCAATCGGTTTAAGAAGTGGCGACCCACGGTTGGGCTATGCCAACAACCCGATTTCCCTGTCGACAGGCTGGAACTCCTCCACCAGCCACGCGATGAGAGCATGGCGCAACGGTTGATTGAAGACGTCGCGCTGCTTTCGCCGCACACCCAGGTTCGCCCGCATGCCGTCACCATTAACGATCCGTGGGACTTTGAAGAGGTCTACGCCGCGTTTCTCGACTTTGCCACGCATTATGAATTTGATACGGAAAACGAAGAGTATCTGGTGCACATCACCACCGGCACTCACGTGGCACAAATCTGCTGGTTTTTGCTGACGGAAGCCCGCTACCTGCCCGCCAGCCTGCTGCAAACCAGCCCGGCGCCACGCGGTTCATCAGATGAGGCCGTCGCCGCTGGCGTCTGCTCGGTTATCGATCTCGATTTAAGCCGCTACGCCACGCTCACCAGCCGTTTTCAGCGCGAACAGCAGCAGTCAGTCTCTTTTCTGAAAGCCGGGATTGATACGCACAACGCCACCTTCAATAAACTGATCGATCACATTGAGCGGGTCGCTCTGCGTTCGACCGACCCGATCCTGCTCACCGGCCCTACCGGCGCGGGCAAATCCTTCCTCGCGAAACGCATTTTCCAGCTACGCCAGTCGCGGCATCTGGTAGCGGGAAAACTGGTGGCGGTTAACTGCGCGACCCTGCGCGGCGACAATGCGATGTCCACGCTGTTCGGTCACGTGAAGGGAGCCTTTACCGGTGCGCTCACGGCGCGTAGCGGATTACTGCGAGAGGCCGATGGCGGCGTGCTGTTTCTCGATGAGATCGCCGAATTAGGGCTGGATGAGCAGGCCATGCTGCTAAAAGCGATTGAAGAAAAAACCTTTTTCCCGTTTGGGTCAGACAAAGAAGTACGCAGCGATTTTCAGCTGATTGCCGGCACCCATCGCGACATGCGGCAATGGGTATCTGAAGGCCGTTTTCGCGAGGATCTCTACGCGCGTATCAATATGTGGAGCTTCGCTCTGCCCGGTCTGGCGCAGCGGCGGGAAGATATCGCGCCGAACGTCGAGTATGAGCTGCAACGTTTCTCCAGCAGCAAACAGACGCAAATCCGTTTCGATAAAGAAGCCCGCGCTTCCTATCTGGCATTTGCCTGCTCCCCACAGGCGCAATGGCGCGGCAACTTTCGCGAGCTAAGTTCATCCATCGCGCGCATGGCGACCCTTGCCGAACAAGGTCGCATCACCTTATCCCTTGTCGAAGAAGAGATTGCGCTGCTAAAGGAGAGTTGGCAGATAGCCACTCCGCAGCCTGAACTGAATATGGACATTGACCTGTTCGATCGCCGCCAGTTAGAAACGGTACTGGAAGTGTGCCGCCGCTGCGCGTCGCTGTCGGAAGCCGGACGCGAACTGTTTGCCGTCTCACGGCAGAAAAAAGCCAATCCTAACGATGCAGACCGCCTGCGAAAATATCTGGCCCGCTTTGGGCTAAGCTGGGAAAGCGCTCACAGCGATCAGATACAATGAAACAATATCTAAATCTAATATTACCCAATCTGAACTGTTACTGGTTTTCCTAATTTCACCAGCATCATGACCAGCGCATCAAGGGTAAATTTGTTGGTTTTCTGATTAACAACATCTGAAACACGGGGCCGGGAAATATTCAGTTTCACAGCAGCTTCCGCTTGTTTCAGATGGTTTTCATGAATCCATCCGGAAATTTCTTGCATCAACTGCTGCTTCAGGAGAATGAGTTGTTCTACCTCACATTCAGCATCATGCTTTAGGCTCTTCGCTTCCGCTTCTGCAAATCCCAGTTCGGCAAAAATATTGACATCCGGAGAGGTTACATGGCGAACCTTATTATCAACGGTATTGTTCATTTCTGATTCCTGTCTTCTTACAAAGCCGTTCGATATCTAACTTTAGCAATGTGGTTATCGTGCTCAGAAGTACGTTTTGTCTTTTTATTGAAGCAATGCAATACATAGACCGCGTTAGCATAGCGAGCAATGTAGATGATTCGGTATGCGCCAGATTCATACCTGAGCCTTACCTCCTCAACACCGCGACCTATCTCTGGCATCGGCTTCCAGTCAGCAGCTTCTAATCCCGCCTGTAAACGATGTGAAAACCAGCGGTTTTGCGTATATCTTCAGGAAAGCTTCGTAAATCATCAAATGAACTGCCAATCCAGACAATGGGCTTTAAGGCTCGCCTTATTGAAAGCATAACACATCCTTGTATAAAATTTTATACAAACAATAAAATGTGTAACCCACACGTTTTCCTGTCATTACGCTAAATCAGAATAGAAATTCCGTCACTTCAACAAGCTATATTTTGCGAGGCTCTTTCAGGATTAGTTTTATTCTGCACGAATTACCGTACACTGAGGATATCGGCTAACAGAGGGCACCCGTATGGCACTCCCCCGCATTACCCAAAAAGAGATGACCGAGCGCGAACAGCGTGAACTGAAAACGCTGCTTGACCGCGCGCGCATTGCACATGGTCGCCTGCTGACCAACGCTGAAACAAACAGCATCAAGAAAGAGTACATCGATAAACTGATGGCCTTGCGCGAAGCAGAAGCTAAAAAAGCCCGCCAATTGAAGAAAAAGCAGGCTTATAAACCGGATTCAGAGGCGTCATTTTCCTGGTCGGCGAATACACCAACGCGCGGCAGACGTTAACGTCCTTTCTTCTTACGCCCCGGTGAGATAAAACGCTTGCCGTTTGCCGCCGGGCGCGATTTCTCTTTCTCCGCCGATTTTTCAATTTTCACTACCGGGCGCTTGATGCCTGCTGTGGCGGCTTTTGGCTTCGCTTTCGCCTTCGGTTTAGCTTCTGAGGATGAATTCTCAATCAGCTTGAACAGATCGATCAGTTCGTCATCCGTCAGGTCACGCCATTCACCCAGTGGCAAGCCGGACAAACTCACGTTCATGATGCGTGTGCGCTCAAGCTTGGTAACTTCATAGCCAAAGTGTTCGCACATACGACGGATCTGACGGTTCAGCCCCTGAATCAGCGTGATGCGAAACACAAACGGCGCTTCTTTCTTCACCTTACATTTCTTGGTGACGGTGCCGAGGATTGGCACACCAGCCCCCATCCCACGGATAAAATCATCAGTGACCAGCTTATCTACCGTCACCAGATACTCTTTTTCGTGATCGTTACCGGCACGCAGGATTTTATTCACCAGGTCGCCGTGGTTGGTCAGAAAGATTAGCCCCTGGGAATCTTTATCCAGACGGCCAATAGGGAACACGCGCTTACTGTGATTCACGAAATCAACAATGTTGTCGCGTTCGCTGTCTTCGGTGGTGCTGACAATTCCTACCGGCTTGTTCAGCGCGATAAAAACCAGATCTTCCGCTTCACGCGGCTCAATCAACCGACCATTCACTTTTACGACGTCGCCAGGCATCACCTGATCGCCGATGGTGGCGCGTTTACCATTCAGGAAGACATTCCCTTGTTCGATAAAGCGATCCGCCTCGCGACGCGAGCAGATTCCGCTTTCACTGATGTATTTATTTAATCGGATGGATGAGTCGGGCAGCATAATTTCTCCTGTATACACTTCATCCTTCAAGCCGTCTCTGCGTTGGCTGCCCTCACTCACCCTGGTCACATAGTTATCTATGCTCCCAGGAATTCGTTCCCTTGCCGCCTTGATACAACTTGAATGCTTTTGTGTATTAAAAGCGAAATATACCCTACCTTGCGGACGATAAAAAATAATCGTGTTCGACTGCCCACGCGCTATTTGTGATCCGTCACACCTTTTGACACAAAAGTGTCAGCGATCCATCCCTGCAATTTTGTTGGGTGAAAACAAGCAGAATCAATACATTAGAGAGACAAGCACATCTGTGCCGACAGCACGCCATCACCACATCAAATGTGCAACACAATCGGTCATTACAGGGCACTGAAATAAGTGAAAATAGCTTTGAGATGGAGAACAGTTGGGGTTATATCAGATCAAGAAGACAATTTCGTGATTTGCACAAATGTGCAGGAGTCCAAAAATGGCGACGGAAAACAGCGATGATATCCGCCTGATCGTAAAGATAGCGCAGCTGTATTACGAACAGGATATGACACAAGCGCAAATCGCCCGCGAGCTGGGTATTTACCGCACCACGATCAGCCGTTTGCTAAAACGTGGACGCGAGCAGGGTATCGTCACCATCGCCATTAATTACGACTACAACGAAAATCTGTGGCTGGAACAGCAGCTAAAACAGAAATTTGGCCTGAAAGAAGCGGTGGTGGTCTCCTGCGACAGCGAACAGGAAGATGAACAGCTCACAATGATGGGTGTGCACGGCGCACAGTTGCTGGAACGCTTGCTGGAACCTGGGGACATTATCGGGTTCTCATGGGGACGCGCGGTGCGGGGACTGGTGGAAGGGTTATCCCCTGCCAGCCAGTCGCGCCAGCTGATCTGTGTGCCGATTATCGGCGGACCGTCCGGCAAGCTTGAAAGCCGCTACCACGTCAATACGTTGACCTACGGCGCTGCGGCAAAGCTCAAAGGGGAATCACACCTGGCAGATTTCCCGGCACTGCTGGAAAACCCGCTGATCCGTAACGGGATCATGCAGTCACGACATTTTAAATCGATTTCCGCTTATTGGGATAATCTGGACATCGCGCTGGTCGGGATTGGATCTCCGGCAATACGTGATGGCGCCAACTGGCACGCTTTTTACGGCAGTGAAGAGAGTGATGACCTGCATGCTCGCCAGGTCGCCGGAGACATTTGCTCGCGCTTTTACGATATCAACGGTGCAACCGTAGAAACCAATATGAGTGAAAAGACGCTCTCCATCGAAACCAATAAATTAAAACAGACGCGTTACTCCATTGGCATTGCAATGGGTGAAGAAAAATACAGTGGGATATTAGGCGCATTACGTGGGAATTATATTAACTGTTTAGTCACCAACAGCCATACCGCTGAATTATTGTTGAAGTAAATAAATTCTAATTGGTCCTGCCATAATTAATTTTATGTGGGATCCCCTTATCTGAAATCGGGAGTTAATTATGCAAACGTGGTTAAACTTGCAGGGTAAAGTCATTATTGTTACCGGTGGTGCATCCGGTATTGGGCTGGCGATTGTTGAAGAGTTATTAGCGCAGGGCGCTAATGTGCAAATGGCGGATATTCACGGTGGTGACGGTAAATATGAAGGCCATAATGGATATCATTTCTGGCCGACAGATATTTCCAGCGCCAAAGAAGTTAATCATACCGTTACCGAAATTATCCACCGCTATGGGCGTATCGATGGTTTGGTGAATAACGCAGGCGTTAATTTTCCGCGGCTGCTGGTCGATGAAAAAGCCCCCGCCGGGCAATATGAACTCAACGAAGCCGCTTTTGAAAAAATGGTGAATATCAACCAGAAAGGTGTGTTCTTAATGTCGCAAGCAGCGGCACGCCAAATGGTAAAACAGCGTAACGGCGTGATTGTGAATGTCTCTTCAGAAAGCGGGCTGGAAGGTTCAGAGGGCCAAAGTTGCTATGCCGCCACCAAAGCCGCATTGAATAGCTTTACCCGTTCCTGGTCGAAAGAGTTGGGCAAACACGGCATTCGTGTGGTGGGCATTGCACCTGGCATTCTGGAAAAAACCGGACTGCGTACCCCCGAATATGAAGAAGCGCTGGCCTGGACTCGCAACATCACCGTCGAACAGCTGCGCGAGGGCTACACCAAGAACGCGATCCCAATTGGGCGCTCAGGGCGCTTAAGCGAAGTCGCTGATTTTGTTTGTTATCTTTTGTCTGAGCGCGCCAGTTACATAACCGGAGTAACCACTAACATTGCGGGCGGAAAAACGCGCGGCTAAGGAGGTTTTATGGTCAATGCAATCTTCTGTGCTCACGGCAAACTGGCCTGCGCCATGCTGGAATCGGTACAGATGGTCTACGGTGATGCCAACGTTGAAGCCGTGGCATTTGTCCCCGGAGAGAACGCCAGCGACATCGTGGAAAAGCTGAAAAAGTTAGTAAGTATTCACACTGGCGATGAATGGCTGATTGCCGTCGATTTGCAGTGTGGCAGTCCCTGGAATGCTGCCGCGACGCTGGCGATGCACAATCCGGCGATACGGGTCATTAGCGGGTTATCACTACCGTTGGCGCTGGAGCTGGTAGATAACCAAAGCAGCATGAATGTGGATGAACTGTGCGAACACCTGACGACCATTGCTCAACAAACCTGTGTCGTCTGGAAACATCTGGAAACGGCCGAAGAGGATTTCTGATGAACATTACCCTTGCTCGTGTTGATGACCGCCTGATCCACGGTCAGGTCACCACCGTCTGGTCGAAGGTGGCAAATGCCCAACGGATTATTATCTGTAATGACGACGTTTATAACGATGAAGTACGTCGTACATTATTACGTCAGGCCGCCCCACCGGGAATGAAAGTGAACGTTGTTAATATCGAAAAGGCGGTCGCAGTTTACCATAATCCGCAATACCAGAACGAAACCGTTTTTTATCTATTTACCCGCCCGCAGGATGCATTAGCAATGGTAAAACAAGGGGTAAAAATCACCACATTAAATATTGGCGGCATGGCCTGGCGACCAGGTAAAAAACAATTAACCAAAGCCGTTTCTTTAGATAACGACGATATTCATGCGTTTCGTGAGTTAGATAAACTGGGTGTCACGCTGGATTTACGCGTCGTCGCATCCGATCCATCTATTAATATTCTCGAAAAAATAGAAGAACAATCGTTCGCTGAATAAATAAAAATGCCTGTGTACTTATGCTTTAACAGGCAGGGATGATCACATTCACAAGGTGACATATTATGGAAATAAGTACCCTACAAATTATCGCCATATTTCTATTTTCCTGTATTGCAGGAATGGGCAGCGTGCTGGATGAGTTCCAGACCCACCGTCCGCTAATTGCTTGTACCGTTATCGGCCTGATCCTCGGTGATTTAAAAACCGGGATTATGCTCGGCGGCACGCTGGAGTTAATCGCTCTGGGTTGGATGAACGTCGGCGCAGCGCAGTCTCCCGATTCGGCGCTCGCCAGTATTATCTCTGCCATTCTGGTTATCGTCGGTCAGCAAAGCATTGCTACCGGTATCGCCATCGCCCTGCCGGTGGCGGCGGCAGGTCAGGTACTGACGGTATTCGCCCGTACCATCACCGTGGTGTTCCAGCACGCGGCGGATAAAGCCGCCGAAGACGCCCGCTTTCGTACCATCGACATGCTGCACGTTTCCGCTCTCGGTGTACAGGCGCTGCGCGTTGCCATTCCTGCATTAATCGTCTCGCTGTTTGTCAGCGCCGATATGGTCAGCAATATGCTCAATGCCATTCCGGAATTCATCACCCGCGGATTGCAGATTGCCGGTGGCTTTATCGTGGTGGTCGGCTACGCCATGGTGCTGCGCATGATGGGGGTGAAGTACCTGATGCCCTTCTTCTTCCTCGGGTTTATCGCTGGGGGTTATCTCGATTTGAGCCTGCTGGCTTTCGGTGGGGTTGGCGTGATTATCGCGCTGGTCTACATCCAGTTGAACCCACAGTGGCGTAAAGCCGAACCGCAGGCGCAACCCGCCTCTTCTCAAGCTATCGATCAGCTTGATGACTAATGGAGCCAGCCATGGAACAGAAAAAACTGACCAAATCCGACCTGTTTAGCATGTTCGTTCGCTCCAACCTGCAACAGGCGTCATTCAACTTTGAACGCATTCATGGGTTGGGCTTTTGCTACGACATGATCCCTGCCATCAAGCGCCTGTATCCGCTGAAAGAAGACCAGGTTGCAGCACTCAAACGGCACCTGGTGTTCTTCAATACCACACCTGCCGTTTGCGGCCCGGTGATTGGCGTGACCGCCGCGATGGAAGAAGCTCGCGCCAACGGTGCGGAAATTGACGACGGTGCCATCAACGGTATCAAAGTTGGGCTGATGGGTCCGCTGGCCGGCGTCGGCGATCCGCTGGTATGGGGAACGCTGCGCCCGATTACCGCCGCGCTCGGCGCATCGCTGGCGTTGTCCGGCAACATTCTCGGCCCACTATTGTTCTTCTTTATTTTCAATGCAGTACGTCTGGCAATGAAGTGGTACGGCTTACAGCTTGGCTTTCGTAAAGGGGTCAACATCGTCAGCGACATGGGCGGCAACCTGCTACAGAAACTGACCGAAGGCGCATCGATTCTCGGCCTGTTTGTGATGGGAGTATTGGTCACCAAATGGACCAGCATCAACGTGCCGCTGGTGGTATCGCAAACGCCTGGCGCAGACGGCACCACCGTCACCATGACCGTGCAGAACATTCTCGACCAACTCTGCCCCGGCCTGCTGGCGTTGGGTCTGACGCTGCTGATGGTGCGTCTGCTCAACAAGAAAATTAATCCGGTATGGCTAATATTCGCCCTGTTTGCGCTGGGAATTATCGGTAACGCACTGGGCTTCCTGTCCTGATTTTTCGCTCCGGCAATGCCGGGGCAACTTCAACAAATAGTCCTCGAAAGAGGAAGAGGTGGTAACAATGCAAACAACAACAGCTTTACGTCTTTATGGTAAACGCGATCTGCGCCTGGAAACTTTCGACCTTCCTGAAATGCGGGATGACGAAATTCTGGCCTCAGTCGTAACCGACAGCCTGTGCCTTTCTTCCTGGAAAGAGGCTAACCAGGGCGAGAACCACAAAAAGGTGCCGGACGATGTGGCCACCAACCCGATCATCATCGGTCATGAGTTTTGCGGCGACATTATTGCCGTAGGCAAAAAATGGCAGCATAAGTTTCAGCCCGGCCAGCGCTATGTCATTCAGGCTAACCTGCAACTGCCGGATCGCCCGGACTGTCCCGGCTACTCCTTCCCGTGGGTGGGCGGTGAAGCCACGCACGTCATCATTCCTGATGAAGTCATGGAGCAGGACTGCCTGTTGGCCTACGAAGGTGAAACCTATTTTGAAGGTTCGCTGGTTGAGCCCCTATCCTGCGTGATTGGCGCATTCAACGCCAACTATCACCTGCAGGAAGGCTCTTATAACCATAAGATGGGCATTCGTCCGCAGGGACATACACTGATACTCGGCGGCACCGGTCCGATGGGACTACTGGCGATCGACTATGCACTGCATGGCCCGGTTAACCCGGCGCTGCTGGTGGTAACCGACACCAATAACGACAAGTTGAGCTACGCCCGCAAGCACTATCCATCAGAACCACAAACGTTGATCCATTATCTCCACGCCCAGGATGCGAGTTATGACACCTTGATGGCGCTGAGCGGCGGGCACGGGTTTGATGACATCTTTGTGTTTGTGCCCAACGAACAGCTGGTTACGCTGGCCTCTTCCCTGCTGGCTGCCGATGGTTGCATGAACTTCTTTGCTGGTCCGCAGGATAAGCAGTTTAGCGCGCCGATTAACTTCTACGACGTACACTACGCCTTCACCCATTATGTTGGGACGTCTGGCGGCAATACCGACGACATGCGCGCGGCGGTAAAACTGATCGAAGAGAAGAAAGTTCAGGCGGCAAAAGTGGTGACGCACATTCTGGGGTTAAATGCGGCAGGTGAAACAACGCTGGAACTGCCAAAAATCGGCGGCGGGAAAAAACTGGTTTACACCGGCAAAGCCTTACCATTAACCGCGCTCACTCAGATTGATGATCCAGCCTTGCGCGATATCCTGGAGCGTCATCAGGGGGTCTGGTCGCAGGAAGCCGAACAGTACATATTGTCTCACGCCGAGGAAATTTAACATGATTAACCGCGACACCCAGTTGTGCATGTCGCTTGCCGGTCGCCCCGGCAACTTTGGCACTCGCTTTCACAACTATCTGTATGAAAAATTAGGGTTAAATTTTATCTACAAAGCCTTTACCACGCAGGATATTGAGGCCGCAGTGAAAGGCGTTCGCGCGCTGGGTATCCGCGGTTGCGCGGTCTCAATGCCGTTTAAAGAGAGCTGCATGCCGTTTCTGGATGCCATCGATCCTTCCGCAAGCGTCATTGATTCCGTCAATACCATCGTCAATGACAACGGTACGCTGACAGGATTTAACACCGACTATATTGCGGTAAAAAGTCTGATTGCCAGCCACCAGCTCAATAGCAGCGCACGCGTCATGATTCGCGGCAGCGGCGGCATGGGCAAAGCGGTGATTGCCGCCTTTCGCGATGCGGGGTTTACGGATGTAATCATTGCCGCACGTAATCGAGAGAGCGGCACTACGCTGGCAAAACAGTACGGTTTCCAGTGGCAGCCGCAGCCGGATGGAATTGCCTGCGATATTCTGGTCAACGTGACGCCCGTCGGCATGGCGGGTGGTAAAGAAAGCCATGAGCTGGCCTACAGCGAAGCGATGGTCGCTGCCGCTCGCTTAGTGTTTGACGTCGTCGCCCTGCCGCCTGAAACACCGGTAATCAAACTGGCACAGCAATTAGGTAAAAAGACCATCAGCGGTGCAGAGGTGATTGCCTTACAGGCCGTAGAGCAGTTCGCCATGTATACCGGCGTACGCCCGGATGACACGCTAATCGCCGAGGCAGCAGAATTTGCGCGGGCGGGGTAAAGGAGCAGAACTGAGCGCCGGGGATGGGCGCTCTGTTTATTTTAGGTACTATGCAACAGCAAACAATTGCTGGTCAGCTTTCGCTTCCAACCGCGCCAGCGCGGGAATCAACTGGCTGATATTTACCAGACTGTGTCCTAACTGGCATATGCTCTCATAGGCAAAATGTTCCTGACCTTCACCCGCCATGGTCAGCAGGCTTTCGCCCATAAAATTCAGCGTCTGGTACAACCCTGCCAGCGCCTCTTCACAGCCAAACGATAGCGCCAGATTTTCTTCGGTGGTGAGATGGCGACAATCAAGATGGCGAAACGCCTCGGCGAGTGGAGAATAAAGCAGATCGGCTTGCGGAATGGGAGAAGAAGACGCAAAACAGGCGTTCGTGGTACTATTAGCATCAGCCATAGCATTACCTCGTATAATGTTGTGGTTAGACGCCCTGATCGTGTTCCCGCACTTTCGGGGCGTTGTCATTTTTGGTGTGTGAGAGTAATGTGTCATCACACATACTCACACTACTCTTGTGTAATTAAGGTGTCAACACACATGAACGAAAGAAGAGGCAATCCCCCGTTTCAATTCCGTCTGGATCCGGAACTGCGCAAAGCGATGGAAGAAGCACAACGGCAGGATGGCGATGAATCGTTGGCAGCCTGGATTAAACGTGTGATTAGAAAAGAGCTGAAGCAGAAAGGGATCGAAGTCTAGCGATCGGCATTATGTATCGTTTTCTTGAGGTGTGCTTAGAGCGGGCTGCGGACATTGGTAAGGTCTTACTTACATCGTGGCGTTTTGAGCAGCTTTGAGCAGCAATAGTGCTGCCAGAGCGATGGTGACTCTTCCTTCCAGTAAACCAAAAATAGCTCAACCACAAAAACCAATCCGTTTGATTTTTCGCCGCTTTAACGAAATAATCCTTATCAAATACATGGGATAAGGAACAAACGGAATGTTCACTCTTTACATGAGGTGGGATGCTGAGCGAGAACTGGCTCCAAGTGATATTCAGTTCATTCTATCGCCACGAGATGCGCTGGATATGGCGAGCATCTTTTACGAACTGGATTACCTGGAATATGACCAGCGCAACCGCATTCTGCCTCACAGCGTCCCGAAGCGACGGAGAGGGGTTTACCACCGATTCGCAACACAACCCTACAAACGCAAGCGTCTTACTGAATACGACGGACTCTATGATGAGGTGAAATGGAATCTGGAGCTCGGCTGGATGGTCGGCGTTAACACTAAGGAAAAATGGGATCATTTCCGCAATCCGTTCTATTTCGATGATGAAAGTAATCTGATTTATGACTGCTTTATGGATATCTACAGCGAGGGTTTTCAGCAGGCAGTGCATCAAATCTACGAATATAGCCTCAACGAGCATCAAGGAAGGAAGCCGCCTCCGACAATTAAACATCACGATTCCGATGCCCCTATACAGCGCGCTCAGGCGGGTAAAACTATTAATAGTAAAGCAGCCGGGAGGCTTTTGGCGGCTGGCGGCATCTATAATGGCAACATTGAGGGATTCCATCAGGCGGCAGAACAACTCGGTGGTGATGCTCTAGCGGGTTACGATCAGGTCATGGACAACAAGGGATTACTCATTACTGCCGCTTCGGCAGCAGCCGCACTGACGATGGGAAAAATGCGGTTCCCTGAGCTGGATGAGTTTGAATATTTCGGGGCCAGGGGCACTTTCTCAGGAAGACCATTCGATCCAGAATTGGCTGGGGGCCCAATAGAAAACCTAACAACTGATGGTGTAATTATTACACACAAAGGGATAGCCACAGTTGAAAAGCACATATCTCGCTTTGGTCCTGACAGTGCCAATGATTTTATGGTTGATAGACTAAAAAAAGCCGCTAATGGCGAAATCACCCCTGAGCAAGTAGACTTAAATTACTACGCACATGAGTGTCGGGAATTCGAGCGCTACTGCAATTTAGGTTGGGAAACAGGTAGGCCAGTCGATGACATTGAAGCCCACACTCTGTGGAACAACACACATACAGCCACCCTTGAAGATTATAAGTTAAGCGGTGCCATAGAAGACCTATACCATCCGGACGCCCCATTATGGTAAATAATACTGAACTGAATATCCTGAAATTATTAGCTTCCAGAGACGATGTTAATTGGACTTGGTACAACCTTGATAGAGCAATGAGCATCAGAAAAATGGATGGCATTGGCAACGTTGCAAGGCTTGTCTCCAATCTATCAGAGGCCGGGTTAGTGGACATTGTTCCGGGAACAACTGGTGGGATGAATTATTATCGCGTATCTGAAAAGGGCCATAACTTACTGAATGATATTAACGAGCAACATCTGGTCGATTTACCATAACACCCGTTGCAAGGCTTACGTGAAAAGCCCGCATTCCAACTGCGGGCTTAAGGTGTAGTGGTCAACTAAGACGGATCACTGAGTTAGCGTTTTTTCCTGTATTGGTTTTCCGATTCGTTTGGTGGTAACTCACCATTATATTCATGCATCCTGAGCACACTGTAATACCCAACGATATAATCCGTTATTGCCCAGGCTGTATCACTCCCTGCAAAACAATCCATTCACTTTTAGAAAACCGCTGACACTGCGAGCCTCCGCTCCTGACAAAAAGCCCCTCTATCCCCTATTATTGTTTCCCAAATCAAGCATAACATCTGAAAAATGACGCATTATTGCGAGGCGCTTTCCTGTTTACGCCCACCAGCATTTCCTCTTACCTCCCAGTTTTTTATTCTCTGCTTTCAACTTGTCAATTCAAAATGTAGTTTATAAAATACATGGAACGTAATCATGGAAATTCTTCAGACCACGGTTTTCCAACGCTGGGAGCAGAATCTGCGGGATCGCAGGGCCAAAACGCTCATTGCCGCACGACTTTTTCGACTGCCGAATGGTTTAGCTGGCGATGTTAAACCTATTGGAGAATGCTCGCCCGTTCACTGGACTATCAGGAGACCTTCCGCCATGAATAAGCTTACTCAGTACGATCCCGCTGCTGCGCTGGTTGATGATGAAGAAATTGCTGTATTTATGGCGGATGCCCTCGAAACAGGCGATGCAACGTACATTGCAAAAGCGTTGGGCGTGGTGGCACGCGCTAAAGGAATGGCGAACATCGCGGCAGAAACGGGATTATCCCGCGAACAACTCTACCGCTCGTTTAGTGAGAAAGGAAACCCGACGCTGAAAACCACGCTGGCAGTGATGAAGGCGCTCGGTATTGGATTGACAGTTAAGGTTTGAAATTGGATATCAGCCAAATTTCACTTTCAGCTTTCCTGACATATTGCCCTCTTTCCCAACAACAATCTCTACATCACGACCCAGTCTCACCAGGCATTCGAGCATCTTTACTTCACTGATACCACGAAACTGACCACGTAGCAGGTTGGAAAGTTTAGGCTGCGTCATTCCCAGTAGCTGCGCGGACTGCTGCTGCGTTAACCCTTTGCGTTGCAAAATCTCACCAATCACCATTGCCAGTTGCGCTTTCAACTGCATCTGTTCTGCGTCATACACGCCTAAATCGGCGTAAACATTTCCGCTACTGGCTTCAACTTCATGTGACATATCCACTCTCCTGCGCATGGCGCTGTGCAGCCTTGAGCCGCTGATAAATCAGGTCAATTTCAGGTTTGGGCGTTGCCTTCCCGGCAACGGACTTCTTCTGAAAAACATGGAGAACATAAACCGCATTTTTCAACTGGATGGTGTAAACCGCCCGCCAGGTGTTGCCGTGATAATCCTCAACGACTTCCAGAACCCCCGCGCCACCAAATCCTTTTAATGGTTTAGTCTGTGAATGCTGTTTACCCTGCTGCGCAAGCCAAAGAGCAAACCCAAACGTATCCCGAACATGTTCTGGCATTCCCTGTAGATCTTTCCAGGCATGCCCAACCCAGTAAAGTGGTTTCGTCATCCCCCCCCTTAATTATATCCATTTAGGTATAAAATGCCATTGCCCACCAGAAGAATAAATCAACAATCTCCCTTTCAGCCGAAATAAAACGCCAGTCTGCGAGGCGCTTTCCAGAACCTCACTTCCAACATCGTGAGCCATATCAGTAAGGCGTCAGGCTGATAGTGGTAGCATTAGCGCGGTTTGTAATTTTCTGATTACATGGAGAAATGATGGAACTGCTTTTATTGAGTAACTCGACGCTGCCGGGCAAAGGCTGGATGGAACATGCGCTGCCGCTGATCGCAGAGCAACTGAATGGTCGCCGTACGGCAGTGTTTATTCCGTTCGCCGGCGTGACGCAAACCTGGGATGAGTACACGGCGAAAACGGCAGCCATCTTTGCGCCAATGGGCGTTAACGTTACCGGTATTCATACCGTTGCCGATCCAATTGCAGCCATTGAAAACGCCGAGCTGGTGATTGTCGGCGGCGGGAATACCTTCCAGTTGCTGAAAGAGAGTCGTGAGCGCGGGTTGCTGGCGCCGATCGTGGATGTCGTCAAACGCGGTGCGCTGTACATCGGCTGGAGCGCGGGTTCCAACCTTGCCTGCCAGACCATCCGCACCACCAACGACATGCCGATTGTCGATCCCAAAGGCTTTGATGCGCTGGGTCTGTTCCCGCTGCAGATTAACCCACATTTCACCAACGCGCTGCCGGAAGGCCACAAAGGCGAAACGCGTGAACAGCGTATCCGCGAACTGCTGGTTGTGGCACCGGAGCTGACGGTGATTGGCTTGCCGGAAGGTAACTGGATCAAGGTGAGTAACGGTAAGTCCGTGCTCGGCGGCCCGAACACCACGTATATCTTTAAAGCGGGTGAAGAGGCGGTTGCTGTTGAAGCAGGCCACTGCTTTTAGTTGATTTGTTGTCTGATGCCGGATGGCGGCATAAATGCCTTATCCGGCCTACCGCTTCACCTCACTCAATAATCATCCCGCTCATCGTCTTCATCCGGCTGTTCCAGCACGCTGTAGGCCACGGAGCAAAACAGCGAGTTCAGACGCTGCATATCGCCCAACAGCGCTAGGTGCAGGGAACTGGTCTCGATGCTTTGCACGTTCTGCTGATGCAGACGGTCAACGTGCGCGTGCGAATAACGACGGTTGAGAATACGGAAACGGTGCTTGCTGCGGCGTAGACGACGGGCACTGGTCACATCGCCCGAGAAGAACACCGACATCGCCAGCTGCAGATTGCTGAGCAGCTGATCGTAAAGTGCATCCAGCTCTTTCAGCCCTTCTACCGAGAATGCCCGACGGGCGGCCAGCGACTTATCGGCAATCTCGCTGCCCATACGTTCAACGATATCGGAAGCCTGTTCGAGGTTGAGCGACATTTCGATAATCTCCGCCCAACGGCGTGATTCCTCTTCCGCCAGTTCATCCTTTGGCATCCGCGCCAGATAGAGCTTAATCGCCGTGTACAGCACGTTGATGTCATCCGCCATCCTGCGCAACTCTTTCTCTTCGCGCGGCTCGCCGTGCATCACCTTCTTCAACCCGTCCATCATCTGCTCCATTGCGTCGCCAATACGCAGCGCTTCGCGGGCGGCATTAGCCAGAGCGAGCGTCGGCGTATCCAGCGCACTGACGTCCAGATGTTTGGGCTTCAGATGTGCATCCAGCTCCGGCTCATCGCGGATGATGCGCTTACAAAAACGCGCCATCGGTTCGGCGAACGGCACCATCGCCACGCAGCGCACCAGGTTGTAGAAGACGTGGAAGTAGATAACCAGTTCAGATTTCGGCAGTGGCAGTTCATCCATCAGATTGGCCAGCGGATGAACAAACGGCAGGATAATCAGGCTGCCCACCAGCTTAAACAGCAGGCTGCCGAGCGCCACACGACGGGCAGCAGCATTCGCAGCACTGTTGTTGAGCATCGCCAACAGACCAGAGCCGAGGTTGGCGCCAATCACCAGGCACAACGCTACCGGGAACGAGATAATGCCCGCCGCGGTCAGCGTTGCCGTCAGCAGTACCGCCGCCAGGCTGGAGTAACTGATAATCGCAAACATGGCGCCAATCAGCGCATCCAGCATGATATCGCCGGTAAGTGAGGCGAAAATAACCTGTACGCCATTAGCCTGAGTGATCGGCGTTACTGCCTGCACAATCAGCTCCAGCGCCAGTAAAATCAGCCCCAGTCCAATACCGACCCGCCCCAGTTGCCCCACACGGGACTGCTTACGGCCGAGAAAGAAGATCACGCCGATAAAAATCAGCAGTGGCGACAGCCAGGAGAGATCGAAGGTCAGGATACGCGCCATCAGCGCGGTCCCCACATCGGCACCGAGCACAATCACCAGCGCAGGAGTCAGCGCCACGAGATCTTGTGCTACAAACGAGGTCACCAGCATGGTGGTGGCGTTGCTGCTTTGCACCAGCGCCGTCACGCCGATACCCGCACAAAAGGCGAGCGGCTTCTTTTCAACGCTACGGCTGAGCACGGTACGCAAGCGGGCGCCGAAGACGCGCATCACGCCGGTACGCACAATATGCGTACCCCAAACCAGCATCGCGACGGCAGAAAGCAGGTGTAACAGAGTTAACACGGAATCAGGTACTCCTTATCGTTATATGTTCCTGGGCTCGGCGCAGATAGCGTGCCTGATGGCGCTGCGCTTATCAGGCCTACAGAATGTCACTTGTAGGCCGGATAAGGCGTTTACGCCGCCAGCCGGCAAATAGCGCTCGCGAACCTTCTTTCAGTATAAGGGTTTAAACGTAATAAAGAGACAGGGCACTCATTGAGCGCCCTGTTTGTTGTAAAGAAAGATGACAGTTTTGTGAATCAGTCGGCGTCGTAGCCGAGGTTCGGCGCTAACCAGCGTTCCACTTCTGCCACGCTCATCCCTTTACGGAAGGCATAATCTTCAACCTGATCGCGCTGGATTTGCGCCACAGCGTAGTACTTGCTGTCCGGATGACTGAAATACCAGCCGGAAACCGACGCACCTGGCCACATGGCGAAGGATTCGGTGAGCTTCATCCCGGTATGCGCCTCCACGTCCAGCAGTTCCCAAATGGTGGCTTTTTCGGTGTGTTCCGGACACGCCGGATAGCCCGGTGCCGGGCGAATCCCCTGGTAGTTTTCGCGGATCAGCTCCTCGTTACTGAGATTCTCATTCGCCGCATAGCCCCAGTAGACTTTACGCACGCGCTCATGCAGATATTCTGCAAACGCTTCCGCCAGACGGTCAGCGATCGCTTTCACCATGATCTTGTTGTAGTCGTCATGTTGCGCTTCAAAAGCATCTGCCAGCGCGTCTTCTTCCAGACCACCAGTGACCGCAAAAGCACCGATGTAATCCGCTTTACCGCTCAGTTTCGGCGCAACAAAGTCAGACAAGCAGTAGTTGGCGAAACCGACTTTTTCCGTCTGCTGGCGCAGGTGATGACTCACGTTGATGACGTGCGTACGCGTCTCGTCACGGTAAATCTCGATGTCGTCACCCACGCGGTTGGCCGGGAATAAACCCACCACGCCACGCGGATTCAGCGTCTTCTCAGCGCTGAGTTTATCCAGCATGTCGTTGGCATCTTTGAACAGGCGCTTCGCCTCTTCGCCCACTACTTCATCTTCGAGGATTCGCGGATATTTCCCGGCCAACGACCAGGTCATAAAGAACGGCGTCCAGTCGATGTAGTTGCGCAGGGTTTCGATGCTGGCTTCCACTTCCTGTACGCCAAGACGGTGCGCCACCGGCGGGGTGTAGTTTTCCCAGTCAAAGGCCAGATCGTTGTCGCGGGCAGCCTGTAACGTTACGGGCGGAGTACGCGGTTTCTTACGCGCATGCTGGATACGCACGGTTTCATACTCTTTACGCGTACGGGCGACAAAGTCATCACGCTGGGTGTCAGAGAGCAGCGCAGCGACGACGCCAACGGTACGCGAGGCGTTCTGCACGTACACCGTCGGGCCGCTGTAGTTCTGCTCAATTTTCACCGCGGTGTGCGCTTTCGAGGTGGTGGCGCCGCCAATCAGCAGCGGAATAGTGAAGCCCTGACGCTCCATCTCTTTCGCCACGTTGACCATTTCGTCCAGCGATGGGGTAATCAGCCCGGAAAGGCCAATCAGATCGGCATTCACTTCACGCGCCGTTCTGAGGATTTTCTCCGCGGGCACCATCACGCCAAGATCGACGATTTCGTAGTTGTTACATTGCAGCACCACGCCGACGATATTTTTACCGATATCGTGCACGTCGCCCTTCACGGTTGCGATGACCATTTTGCCGTTGCTGGAACCTTTCTCTTTGCTGGCCTCAATGTACGGTTCAAGGTATGCCACCGCCTGCTTCATCACGCGGGCGGATTTCACCACCTGCGGCAGGAACATTTTGC
>OGSJ01000499.1_pt1 | contig 24193 bp, 23 predicted proteins | sample 1573851 | NCBI WGS metagenome assembly OGSJ01 (sample SAMN03295846, study PRJEB24534) | human gut metagenome | isolation source: fecal sample 6 from infant 6 | host: Homo sapiens | place: USA: Pittsburgh, PA | collected 2014-07 | reverse complement strand
TCCTTATTTATTAACTATCCTTTCAATCATAGCGTAACGAACCGATAATGCTGTCGCTAACGCATTGAACGCTAAAGAAGGAGAGAAAGTATGCAATTTTCAACAACGCCAACCCTGGAAGGTCAACCGATTACCGAGTACTGCGGCGTGGTCACCGGTGAGGCGATTCTGGGCGCCAACATTTTCCGCGACTTTTTTGCCGGCATTCGGGATATCGTCGGCGGACGCTCCGGCGCGTACGAGAAAGAGCTGCGTAAGGCGCGCGAGATTGCTTTTAAGGAGCTGGGCGAGCAGGCCAAAGCGCTGGGCGCGGATGCGGTGGTGGGCATTGATATCGACTACGAAACGGTCGGGAAAGATGCCAGCATGCTGATGGTGAGCGTAAGCGGTACGGCGGTGAAAACCCGTCGATGAAGCGTTCGCTCTCAACCCTCCTGCTGGCGATGTTGCTGGCAGGATGCGCCTCGGAAGAGGGCATTGTTGATAAAGGCGCGTACGAGCTGGATACGCGCCATCAGGCGCAGGCGGCCTACCCGCGTATAAAGGTGCTGGTTATTCACTACACCGCCGATGATTTCGACACCTCGCTTGCGACCCTGACCGATAAAAACGTCAGCTCTCACTATCTCATCCCCGCAAAGCCGCCAGCTCCGCAGGGCAAACCGCGTATCTGGCAGCTGGTCCCGGAGAGCGAACTGGCCTGGCATGCGGGCATCAGCTTCTGGCGTGGCACCAACCGCATAAATGATACCTCCGTCGGCATTGAGCTGGAAAACCGCGGCTGGCGGAAAACCGGTGACGTGAAAACCTTTACCCCCTTCGAACCGGGGCAAATTGCGGCGCTGATCCCGCTTGCCAGAGACATCATCGCCCGCTACGACATTAAACCGCAGAACGTGGTGGCACACTCGGATATCGCCCCGCAGCGTAAAGACGATCCTGGGCCACTGTTTCCGTGGCGCGAACTGGCGCAGCAGGGTATCGGAGCCTGGCCCGATCCGGGGCGCGTGAATTTTTATATCAACGGGCGACCGCATTATCAGCAGGTTGATACCGCAGCACTGCTCGATTTGCTGGCGCGCTACGGTTACGAGGTGCCAGAAAACAGTACGCCCGAACAGCAAAAACGCATCATCATGGTTTTCCAGATGCATTTCCGTCCGCAGTTATGGAATGGCGTAGCGGATGTGGAAACCATGGCGATTGCCGAAGCACTTTTAGAGAAATACGGACAGGGGTAAACCTTCGGATTACCCCCGAATGAGTATATTTTCGTAAGTTCCTATCAGATTAATCCTAAGTACAAACTCATTTCATTTTTAGTTAATTGACTTAAAATTATCCCGATTTAAGATGGACACATAGCGCGCTAAGTAATTTGGCGAATTAATAAAAAGCTTCACTCTTTTTTTGTTTATTCTTGACGTTTTCATCAGGAAAAATATTTATGGCTCGGTAACAACACCGTGGCCATGCTTTTTAAAAATCACATCTTAAATCGGGTATAACAATGTTAAGCATCTATGGAAAAAAATTACGTCCGCAACATGAAATGGAAAAGATCATTTCTGCAACCTCAGGCGTTGAAGAAAGAACGTTAAAAAAATGGCAGAAAATTTCCACCTCTGATTCCGGCTATATTCATATTATCGTCAGCGGTGAAGTCGAATTTCGACGTGAATCTGACGAACTGTGCATGTTCACCGTCACCGGGCAATGCATTTTCGGCCTGTCGTCAATGTATTACAATGCCACCCATATGTACGGCCTTGTTCGGACGAATACGGTTGTTCGCTCGATCAAGAAAGAGGTCTTCGCTCAGCTGATGACCGAAAAAAATCTGTGGCCAGAACTGACCAAAGTCCTTTCCTGGTACATCTGCATGCTGAGCAAACGTGATGATGTTCTGGTTGCCCGCAGTGCGTATTCCGTTGTCCGCGAATTTTTATATGAGATTAACGACCTGATTGTTCAACAACAGCGTGATATTAACGTTTATGATTACATTCAGGAATACACTAACCTGGCACGTAGCACTATTATTAAAATCCTCTCCGATCTGAAAAAGGGTCAATATATTGTGGTGGAAAAAGGTCGACTGCTTAACCTTACCGCACTGCCTGAAAAATATTAATACCTGCTCCCGCCGTCTCCTTTTTCACTGAAAGGAGAACGGCTATTTCCACTGTTTTTTACACTGGCTTGTGAATTATCCTGCGTTTCGTCAACCGGCGGCGCGGGAATTTTTCCTTGAGAATAATCCTGCTCCTGCTCTTTTAGCGCCTGCTTAAATAATTCCGTTAATGATGACTCTTCACTGCCCGTGCTGGCGGGAGCGTTATCGTGCTCATGCGCTTCGGTCCCGGGTAAGGTATCCCGCGAGGCGTCGTGTGGCACCGCTCCGTCGGGCGCCTGCTGCCAGTCGCCATCATCACTGTTGATCGGCAGATCCTGCATCGATGGAACATCAACTGGCACTGGCGCAGCTTTAGGCTGCGGATGCGGGAACGGTTTACTCACGTACACGTAATGCATATCCGAAAGCTGCGTTTCCGGTTTCGCAACGCTGGCGTTGACCGGTTCAGGCGCCGGGTGGTGCAGGTTCCAGTAGACGTGCATATACAGGCCGACAACCAGCATGACGCAAAGCCCGACCAGCCATAACGCTGTTTTGCCGAATACGTTTTTCAGGCTGGGGAGACGGTACGAAAACCAGACCGCTTCCCCGGTTGTATAGCTGCGCTGGGCCGCAAGACAGATGGTCGACATTAGGCTTTCTTCTCCTGCATTTTCGCGTCCGGGGTGGTGCGGGTGGCCTGAATCAGTACGCCCGGCGTGCTGTTGGTCACGCGCATCAGCTGCATCAGCGTATCTTCGCCGGGGATACCATCCACGTGCAGATGCATTTTTTGCTGGAATTCGCGGGTGCGTTTCATCATCTCTGTGGTCCAGATCTGGGCATGTGTTTCGGGCTGGCTCAGCGCCAGGCTTAATTGCTGATCCAGCCAGGCCATATCTTTGCTGTCGCTGGCCGCGCCGATCGCGTCTTTACCTTCCGGTGTCAGGCGGTGCAGCTGGGTAAAGTTGCCGGTCGCGTGCCGGTTAAACCAGCTGCGGCTCACCTGCCAGGTCCGGTTATTCATTAACAGGTCAATGGACGTGTCCCCGACCCTGGCGACCACCGCATAGTTAAGATGGCCGCTGGTTTTCAGTTCACTGACCCATGGATATCCTTGCTGCGCCAGCGCCTCCGGCGACGCGTTCCCCTGTTTACACATCAGGTTCACTTTGGCGGCGTTCTGGCACAGCGCATCGTCGGCCGAGGCGTCATACCCCCACATGAGATAAAGCTGATGCATCGCATCCGGCTGATTAACCATTTCGTTGTCGATAACCGGCACCACGGCTGCCTCAGGTTTTGGCGTCTGCTGTTTCCAGCTGACGGGCACCGGCAGCTGGATCGGCAGGCGCGCGCCGATCGACGAGGTTAAATACCAGCCGCAGGCGGCAAACAGCACGGACGCAAACAGCCCCACGGTCGCCAGGCGCTTACCATGTTTTTGGGCGGGCAGGATCTCTCCCGCCGCCAGACGTAAATGACGTGGGCTGACCTGCGCCGCGCGTTCCGTCCAGGCGGCGAGCATTGACAGGTGCGCCAGCGCGTTCAGTTTGCTGATGTTGCCTTTGGTTAGCGTGTGCATTTTGCGCACGCGGGCAGGCGGCAACGGCGAGTTTTCGCAGCCGTGTTCTTCGCACTGGGCCTGTACATAGCTCAGGTATTCGCGGCAGGTCAGGGGGCGCAGGGCATGATGCGTGTGCGTATATTCGCGCAGTTCAGGTTGCTTTAGCAGGATCTCCTGATCCGCATTGCCCGTCAGTACCACGGCGAGCCGGAAGTTCAGCTCCTGGGCGCGCGTGAGCAGCGTTCCCAGGACTTCACGGCAGCTCTCCTTCATGGCTTCGGCATGGGCGATCGTCACTACTCTGGATTTCGCTTTCCCCTCCTGCCACTGGCGCAGGACGGCATCCACCGCCTGCATGCGATCTTTAATCGCTTTCGTTCCCGGGTTGAGTTTGTACAGCAGGCTACTGGCACTCAGTTTGGGAAACGCGTTGATGGCAAGAACGGTATGGTTGCTGGCTTTCAGCGCGTCGATGAACAGACCCAGAAGCGGAGCGTCGTCGCAAAAAAGCCCGATAATTCCCGCCAGCTGGGTTTTCTCTTTCAGCAGGTTGAACACGTCCTGATGATAAGGCACCAGAAAATCACCGGATAAACGGGTGATTGTCCTGAATGGCGGATTTTTAAAATTAAAGTGGCTCTGATACATAACGACTTACCGTCTCTGATTAGGAATAGCAACAGCAGCAGAAAGTAAGGTAATGCCCCTGAGCGGTCAATTTGCAGACAGAGTAAAAATATCCAGCCGGCTGCGCCTAACATCTGGAATTTATACGGTCAATATTTTTCTTTATGAAAGTTGGTGGCGAAGTCAGTGGTCGTGTTTGCAACAGCTTATTACTATTTTCCTCCATATTGGCGCAGTATGACGCTGCTTATTTTTGCTTTGCTATAGGCCGGATAAAAAATGAGGTTCTCATTTCTGTCACGGTGGATAACGCCTTGTATTATGTTTTTGCTGCTCATTTTTTGTGGCCAGCAAGGCTATCTCACCTTTAAAGATTATAAAAAAGTTATGAATAAGTTTGCTAATTCTGACCTACAGCCGCTGAAAAAAACGCGCGAAGACAAACCCTTCACGCTTTTTACGGCTGCCGTCCGTCAGGAGAACTTATCGGCTGCGGCAAAACCCCCGCTGGCGGCGGAGATTGAAGGCATTGTGCGCAGTGATGACGCCTGGCTCTCCTTCGCTGTCATCAAAACCCCGGGCGGCCAGCGAAGCTACCGCGAGGGTGAACCGCTCGCCGGGTTTAACGACGCATTTATTCAGGAAATAAACAAAGATAATGTGGTGGTTAATTATGAAGGTGCTACGCAGGTACTGGCGTTAAATAAACCGGACTATTTTAAGGGGGGCGTGGAGAGCGGCCCGGTTACAAAATCGACGAAAGATGCTGGCGCAGAGAGTGTGCATCTTGATGATTATCTGGTGTTAAAACCCATCATTGAAAAAGGCCGACTGGAAGGCTACAGGATAAACCCAAGGAATGCCTCCGCCTTTTACAGTCAGTCAGGTCTGGAAAAAGGCGATGTGGCGATTCAGGTTAACTCTGTCGATATGACCGATGAAGCAAAAGCGAAAAGCATTATTGCCAACTGGTCGAAAATGAAAGAAGCGGAGGTCATCGTACGACGTCACGCTCACCTTGAAAATATTCGGGTTAATGTTCTAAATAATTAATAAGTGTGCAGACATGAAAAAATTTCCCTGGGCGTGCGTGGCGCTGACCGCATTGTCGTTATATTCCAGTTCGCTGCTTGCAGCTAACTTTAGCGCAAGTTTTAAAAATACTGATATTCGCGAGTTTATCGATACGGTAGGTCGCAATCTCAACAAAACTATTCTGGTCGATCCGTCCGTCCAGGGAACCGTCTCGGTCAGAACCTACAACGTGCTGACGGAGGATGAGTATTACCAGTTCTTCCTGAGCGTGCTGGATCTCTACGGCCTGTCGGTGATCCCGATGGACAACGGCATGGTCAAAGTGGTGCGCTCAAGCGTAGCGCGTACCGCCGGTGCGCCGCTGGCAGACAGCAAAAACCCGGGCAAAGGTGACGAGATTATCACCCGCGTGGTGCGTATGGAAAACGTACCCGTTCGCGAGCTGGCCCCGCTGCTGCGTCAGCTCAACGATGCCACCGGCATCGGGAATGTGGTCCACTTTGAGCCGTCCAACGTCCTGCTGTTAACCGGTAAAGCCTCGGTGGTGAACCGCCTGGTGGATCTGGTTCAGCGCGTCGATAAAGACGGTATTCAGCGCCGCGAAATCATCCCGCTGCGCTTTGCCTCTGCCAAAGAGCTTTCGGATATGTTGAATAACCTCAACAACGAAGAGCAGAAGGGGCAGAATGCGCCGCAGCTGGCGACCAAGGTGGTGGCGGATGACGAAACCAATAGCCTGGTGATCAGCGGCTCGGAAGATGCGCGCGCGCGTACCCGTTCCCTTATCCATCAGCTGGATCGCGAGCAGAATAACGAGGGGAACACCCGCGTCTTCTACCTCAAATATGCCAGCGCCACCAAAGTGGTACCGGTGCTGACGGGGATTGGCGAGCAGCTGAAAGACAAGCCGGGCGCGGCCAAAGCGAAAACCGCGAGCGCCTCAACAGACCTGAACATTACCGCCGACGAGTCGACCAACTCCCTGGTGATCACCGCGCAGCCTAACGTGATGAACTCCCTGGAGAAGGTGATCGACAAGCTGGATATTCGCCGTCCGCAGGTGCTGGTGGAAGCGATCATTGCCGAAGTGCAGGACGGCAACGGCCTGGATCTTGGCGTGCAGTGGACGAGCAAGCACGGCGGCGTGCAGTTTGGCGCTACCGGCCTGCCAATCAGCCAGATTAAAAATGGCACCATGAAAGGGGCGAGCTTCACGGGCCTTGCGACCGGCTTCTTTAACGGTGATTTCGGTGCGCTGGTGACCGCGCTCTCCACCGACGGTAAAAACGACATCCTCTCCACGCCAAGCGTGGTCACGCTGGATAATAAAGAAGCGTCGTTCAACGTCGGTCAGGATGTGCCGGTGCTTTCCGGTTCGCAAACCACCAGCGGCGACAACGTCTTTAACTCGGTTGAGCGTAAAACCGTGGGGACCAAGCTGAAGATTGTGCCGCAAATCAACGATGGCGACATGATCCACCTGAAGATTGAGCAGGAAGTATCCAGCGTCGACAACAGCGCAACGGAAGATTCCAGCCTCGGCCCAACCTTCAACACGCGCACGATTAATAACGAAGTGATGGTCCACAGTGGCCAGACGGTGGTGCTCGGCGGCCTGATGGAAAATGTGACCAAACAGTCGGTCTCCAAAGTGCCGCTGCTCGGCGATATCCCGCTGGTCGGGCAGCTGTTCCGCTACACCTCGCAGGATACCTCTAAACGCAACCTGATGGTGTTTATTCATACCACCGTCCTGCGTGACGACGACAACTACAGCGCAGCCTCGAAAGAGAAATACGACCAGATCCGGGTGCGCCAGATGCAGCGCGTGGAAGAGAAAAAGCTCGGTATTGTCGAGCCGAGCGACAACGCCGTACTGCCAGCGTTTCCTGCCGCCAGCACTGCACCCGTGAAAACCCACGCGGCACGCAATCCGTTTAAAGAGTAAGGCGGAGGGGAAACGTGGACGAACTGACTAAAACCCTGTGTAGCAGCAACTACGCAAAAGAAAACGGCGTTCTGCTTTACAACAATGACGTCTATATCCGTGAGGACACCCCGGCGTTAGCGCTGCTGGAGGTGCGCCGGGTACTGGGACGCGCGTTTGTCCCGGTTACCCTGGCGCCGGAAGCGTTTGACGAGATGCTGGCCAAAATCTGGCAGCAGAGCAGCGGCGTGTCGCAGCAGCTGGTGGACGACATGGACGCGGATATCGATCTGATGGCGTTAACCGAGGAGATCCCGGATAACGAAGATTTGCTCGATAACGATGAAAACTCGCCGGTGATCCGCCTGATCAACGCCATTCTCGGCGAGGCGGTGAAGGAGGGCGCGTCAGATATTCATATCGAAACCTTCGAGCGCACCCTGAGCATACGCTTTCGCGTTGACGGCGTGCTGCGCCCGGTGCTGCAACCGGCGCGTAAGCTCGCCCCGCTGCTGGTGTCGCGTATCAAGGTGATGTCGAAACTCGACATCGCCGAGAAACGCCTCCCGCAGGATGGCCGTATCTCCCTGCGCATCGGTCGCAAGGCCATCGACGTGCGCGTCTCGACCATTCCGTCCCAGTACGGCGAGCGCGTGGTGATGCGCCTGCTCGATAAAAGCAATCTCAAGCCCGACATCAACAAGCTGGGGCTGATTGATGAAGAGCTGGAGAAGCTGAAAGGGCTGATCGACCGCCCGCACGGGATCATCCTCGTTACCGGCCCGACGGGTTCCGGTAAAAGTACCACGCTGTACGCCATTCTTTCGGCGCTGAACGGCCACGAACGCAACATTCTGACCGTGGAAGACCCGATTGAGTACGAGCTGGAAGGGGTGGGGCAGACGCAGGTTAACCCGCGCGTGGACATGACCTTTGCCCGCGGGCTGCGCGCCATTCTGCGTCAGGACCCGGACGTGGTGATGATCGGGGAAATTCGCGACGGTGAGACCGCCCAGATTGCGGTGCAGGCGTCGCTGACCGGTCACCTGGTGATGTCCACGCTGCACACCAACAGTGCCGCAGGGGCGATAACCCGTCTGCGGGATATGGGGCTGGAGTCCTTCTTAATCGGTTCATCGCTGCTCGGTGTCATTGCCCAGCGTCTGGTGCGTCGGCTGTGTACGCACTGCCGGACCACCAGTCCGCTGGACGCCAATGAAAAAGCGCTGTTCAGCTTTATGGCCGCGCCGCCAGACGCGATTTACCGCGCGGTGGGGTGCGAACACTGCCGTCAGAGCGGCTATCAGGGCCGCGCCGGTATCCATGAATTCCTGGTGGTGGACAGCGCCATGCGCCGCGCCATCCATGAAGATAAGGACGAAATGTCCCTCGAAACGCAGCTTTTTAAGCATGCCTACAGCCTGCGTGAAAACGGGCTGCTGAAGGTGATCGGCGGCGTGACGTCTCTGGAAGAGGTCATGCGCGTCACCGCCGAACGTGGAGGGGATGCGTAATGGCTTTCTACGCCTGGACGGCAACGGATGCCGCGGGGAAAACACAGCGCGGGACGTTACAGGCCGAGGGGCAGAAGCAGGTTCGCCAGTGGCTTCGCGAGCAAAAGCTGATGCCCGTCAGCATCACCGAAACCCGCGAAACGGCGGCTGGCGGGAAAGCGAAAACCGGGGTGAAGCTCTCCACTCCGGTGCTGTCGATGTTTACCCGTCAGCTTTCGACGCTGGTCAACGCCGCGCTGCCGCTGGAGAGCGCGCTGAAAGCGATCTCGAAGCAGACGGAAGACAAAAAGCTGGCGGCGATGGTGGTGGAGATCCGCGAGAAGGTGGTGGAAGGCCACACCCTGTTCGATGCCTTCAGCCAGTTTCCGCGCACCTTCGACAAGCTTTACTGCACGCTGGTGATGGCCGGGGAGAAAACCGGTCACCTGGGCGACGTGCTGGAAAAGCTGGCGGAGTACAACGAGCAGCGCCAGAAGATGAAAAGCAAGCTGACGCAGGCAATGGTCTACCCGATAACCCTCACCGTGGTCGCCATCGCGGTCATCAGCATCCTGCTGGTGGCGGTGGTACCGCAGGTGATCGAGCAGTTTACCCACATGAAGCAGCAGCTGCCGATCACCACCCGGACGCTGATTGCGGTCAGTGATTTCCTGCAAGCCTGGGGCATTTATATTGTGGGCATTCTGGGGGGCGGCTTTATCGGCTTCAAAACCTGGCTGAGGAATGCCAAAAACCGTTTTCGCTGGCACAGCTGGCTGGTGAACGGCTCGCCGATTAAAAAGCTGGTCTGCGCCATCAACAGTGCCCGCTATATCCGTACCCTGAGCATTTTGCAGGCCAGTAGCGTGCCGCTGCTGGAGGGAATGTATATCGCGATGGACGGTATTGAAAACCGCTATGCCCGGCAGGTGCTGGAGCAGGCCGCCGACACCGTGCGCCAGGGGGCGTCGCTGTATGCGGCGCTGGAACAGGCGAAATTATTCCCGCCCACCATGCTGTATATGATTGCCTCCGGTGAAGAGAGCGGGGAATTAGGTAATTTAATGGATCGCGCGGCGGAAAATCAGGAATCGGCCTTACAACATCGAATTACATTAACGCTGTCGGTCTTTGAACCGGCGCTGGTGGTATCCATGGCGACGATTGTTTTATTCATCGTTCTGTCAATATTACAACCGCTTCTGCAACTTAATAATATGGTAGGTTAAATCATGGCTTTAAAACGTAAAAACCTGGCTCGCCAGGCGGGCTTTACATTGCTCGAATTAATGGTGGTCATTGTTATTCTCGGCGTACTGGCGAGTATGGTGGTGCCAAATTTAATGGGCAATAAGGAAAAAGCCGATACGCAAAAAGCAACCAGCGATATTGTCGCGCTCGAAGGCTCGCTGGATATGTACAAGCTGGATAACCACCGCTACCCGACCACAGAGCAGGGTTTGCAGGCGCTGGTGACCAAACCTGAAATCGCGCCAATCCCGAACGGCTACCGCACGGACGGCTATATCCGTCGCCTGCCGCAGGACCCCTGGGGCAATGATTATCTTCTGGTGAGCCCGGGTGAACACGGCGCGGTGGACGTCTTCTCAGCCGGTCCGGACGGCGAAGCCAATACCGCCGATGACATTACAAACTGGTCTCTGGATAAGAAAGAGAAATAATGAAAAATCAACGCGGCTTTACGTTGCTGGAAATTATTCTGGCGCTGGTGATATTTGCCAGCTGCGCCATGATGGTGGTGTCCACCATTCCTTCGCGCAGCGGCGCGGATATATTTGGCCAGCAATTAAAAGCGCTCGTTGATTATGGTTCAGACCGTGCGGTGATGGACGGAAATATTGTCGGGCTGGTGATCGCCACCGATAAATATCAGCTGGTGACGATCGCCGATAAAAATGGCGAGCGGCACTGGATGCCATTATCTGCCGGACGCATTAACACCAAAGGTGATTTTCCGGAAGAGATGCATGTGTCGCTTTCGCCGCAGCGTCTGGCCGCGACGGTGACCTCCGAGCCGCAGGTGATCTTTTTACCGGACGGTGAAATCAGCCGCTTTACGCTGACGCTGCAAAGTTACGACAAACAGCACCATTTCCGCGTGGTGTCGCACGGTGCGGCGCCGGTATCGGTAGAAAACGATGGCTAACGGCAACAAAAAGCAAAAGGGGATGACGCTGCTGGAGGTGATGGTCGCTCTGGTGATTTTCTCCACCGCCGCGCTGGCACTGATGAACTCGGTCTCCCTGAACGTGCGTTTTACCCATGGCCTGGCCGATACCTTGCAGGCCAGTTGGGTGGCGGAAAATCAGCTGGCGGAAGCACAGCTCACCCGAACCGACTTCCCGGATGCTGAACAGCAGGGGACGGAAATCATGGGCGGGCGCAGCTGGAACTGGCGTAAGCAGCGGGTGAAAACCGCCGACAACGTCTGGGCGAATACCCTACGCGTGTATGCGGAAAGCGATGAGAGCCAGCCGGTTATCTCCCTGCGCATCATTCCGCCGGGAGAGAGCAAGTGAAGAAAACGCGACGCCAGCGCGGATTTACCCTGCTGGAGATCATGATTGCGCTGACTATCTTCGCGGTGATCAGCACCCTGGCCTGGCAAATTCTGGACGGCGCGATGCGTACCAGCTCGGCCACCGATGCCAGCGCCGCAAAGCTCAACCAGCTTCAGCGCGCCTGGAGTCTGATGGAGCGTGATTTTTTCCAGCTTCAGGCGCGCGCCCCGCGTAATGAGCCGGAGCTGTTTCGTCAGGAGGGCGATGCTCTTGAACTGACCACCCTGAATGGCGTGAGCGGAACGGTCCAGCTGGAGCGCGTGCGCTGGCGGCTGGAAGAGGGGCGTTTGTATCGCGACGTCTGGCCGGTCATTGACGCTCCGGCGGACGTTAAGCCTGACGAAGTGCCCATTGTCAGCGGCGTAAAATCATTGCAGTGGCGGTTTTATCGTCAGGGCTGGCAGACAGCCTGGCACGACGCTGCCCATCTGCCGGACGGCGTGGAGGTTACGTTGACGATGGAAAGCGGGGATACCTGGCGCTGGGTGTTCACTACACCGGGTGATATGCCGGAGGTGGCCGCTGCCGCAGCGCCAGCGCCTTCGCCGGAGACCAGACCATGAAACGGATCCGTCAACAACAGGGCGTCGCCCTGCTGGTGGTGCTGATTTTGCTGGTGATGATGTCGGCGCTGGCCGCCAAAATCAGCCAGCAGTTCTGCCGTAATTTGCAGAAAACGCATTATCAGGTAAGCCAGCAGCAGCTGCGCTGGGCGATGCAGACCCAGGAAAAAGTGGTGAAGGACCGGTTACAGACCGACGCCAGCGGCGAGAGCAAGCCGCTGGCCCTGGACGGCGACTGGCATCAGCCGCTGGAGACGCAGGGTGAGGACTATACGGTCGTGAGCCAGGTGGAAGATGCGCAGGACTGCTTTAACGTCAATAACCTGTTGACCGCCGACATCGCACCCCAGGGGCAAAGCGCTCCCGCGGTGGCGGAAAAACCGCGTAAAGCGCGGATTGTTGAACAACTTCTGACGGAAAGCGGCCTCAGCCCGGGCACGGCGGAGGCGGTCTATTTCCAGCTGGTGGATTATCTCGATGGCGACAGCACCACGGCGAAAGAGGGGGCCGAAAGCGATGCGTGGGCTGGCGTCGTGCCCGCGCGGCAACCAGCAAATCAGATGATGCGCAGCATCGCGGAAATCAAACTGCTGCCGGCGTTCCCTGTTACGGCGTATCCGAAGGTGAGCAAGCTGTTATGCGCGCTGCCGGACGCTGCCAGCAAGATCGATGTCAACACCCTGCAACCGGAACAGGCCGCCGTGCTGGCGGCCATGTTCCCGTGAAAACTCACGCGGGATGACGCCGTTCGCCTGCTGGATGCGCGTCCGGAATCGGGCTGGGAAAATATGGAAGCGTTCAGCAAAGCGCTGGAGCAGGCCTTCCCGCAGTTAAAAGACGATCTCCCGCAGGTGGCGGATCAATTTTCTATAAACAGCCGGTACTTCCGCGTGAATTACACCGGCAATACCGATGAATTAACGCTTCGCGTGGTCAGCCAGCTTCAGGTGAATAACGAAGCCGGTGAGATCGTGACGTGGCAGCGTCGTTACCGAATGATTGAATAAGAAAAGTAGAACGTTATGAAACAGGTACTTTTTGTTCGTCCCGACAGCCGCGAGGGCGGGAAAATAATGTGGTGTGAGTCCGGCAGCGAGCGCGTCGAGGTGGTCGACAGCCTGGAGATGCTGGCCGAACCCCCCCTGGCTACGCGCGTTTGTCTCCTGTTGCCCGCCAGCGACATGATTTTCCGCCATTTTACGCTGCCGAAAAAGGTGGCTTCTCAGGCGATGGCTTTCTCGTGGATGGCGGAAGAGACGCTGATTGGCGACGTGGACAACCTCCACTGGACGGTACTCCACAAAAAAGGCGCCGACGTCGACGCCGTGGCCATTGACGCCGACCGCCTGCGCGCGGCATTAACCCGCTGTCAGGAGGCCGGATTAAACGTGATTCAGGCCCTGCCTGATGCCTGGCTGCTGCCTGTGACGGCAGGGGGCAGCACGCTGGTCGCGCAGGATGATGGCTACTGGCTGCGTTTATCGCCCCATGTGGCGGGTGAAATGGAGGCAACCCTGCTGCCGCTGTTAATGCAGAAAGCCGGGGTCGGGGAAGTGTGGTGCTACGGCGATGCGCCTGCGAAGGTACACGTTGACGTGCAGCATGCCTGGCAGCATCCGCTGGCGCTGATCCAGCCGCAGTGGCAAACCTGCCGCGTTAACCTGCTTCACGGTGAATTCAGCCTTAAGGCCGGTCATGGGCGGGCGGCGAAAAGTATGAAAGCGGCGATGGTGGCGGCGGGCGTGCTGTCTGTTGGTCTGCTGCTGGGGCCACGCATTGCGATGGCCTGGATGCTGGTGCAGCAGGAAAATCGGGTGCAGGAGGAGATAGTCCAGGTTTATCAGCACCATTTCCCCAGCATGCGCCAGCAGACCAATATCAAATATCACTTTGGTCAAAGCCTGAAAAAACAGAGCAAGGGATTCTTTCTTCAGCTTGATGAGCTGGAGAAAGCCCGGCAGGCAGTCCCTGCGATGGAGATCGATCTGCTGGAATACGATGCGCAGCAAAACACCCTGACGCTCAGCGTCAGCGCGCAAAACCAGCCCGCGTTGCAGGCGTTTGTTAACCAGACCCGTGAGAATTTTGATTTTACCTTACAGCCTGTTTCAACAACCGAACCGTATACCGCCATGATCGCAGGGAAACATAAATGAAAGAGCGAATCGCGCAGCTGAAAGCGCGCTATCAGAATTACAGCGCCCGGGAAAAAATTATTTTAAAAATATGTGCCGTTGCCATTGTGGGGGCAGCGGTGTATTACACAGGAGTGATCCCCTTGGATAATATGATTCAAAATAGTAAATCGACGCTTAAAAGACAAAAAGAGACGCTTAACTGGATGCGCAGTGAAATTGATAAAAATCATCTTTAGGTCCAGTTAGTCAAAACGGATAATCCGCGTACGGTGGTCGAGAACAGCGCCCATGAAATTAACCTTTCACTGACGGATGTGCGCCAGGAGGGGCAAACTTTATCGTTCGTGGTGAATCGGGTGAATGTGTATGAATTAAAAAGCTGGCTGCGCGAAATTAATCAGACCTCCGGCGTGAGACTGCAAAAAATAAACCTCACGCCGGTTGACCACCTCAGCGACGTGAAAGCGCAGGTGCAGCTCACCTGGTCAAAAAACGCATGAATACCTTCGCGCTGATACGGGACGCCTGCCCGGTAGGGTTCCCGATAATGAGTGCGATCCTGGGTGGCATTGTGGGCAGTTTTCTTGGCGTTGTCGCCGAGCGCGTACCGGGGATGGTGATGGATGAAGAGGGGAGCGGCAATCTGCTCTTTCCGGCCTCGCACTGTCCGGTGTGCCAGCACACGCTTGCGGCGTGGGAAAACATCCCGCTGCTCAGCTGGCTTTTATTACGGGGGCGCTGCCACCAGTGCGGCAGCGCGATCCCGCTGCGACTCTTTCTGGTCGAACTGATCTCCGCCTTGTTTTTTGGCATCACCGCCTGGTGCATGCCGGACGTTCAGGCGCTGTTCTCTTTGTGGTTACTGGCGGCTTTTTTACTGCCGCTGGCCATGATCGACTGGCAGCACCAGCTGCTTCCGGACTGCCTGACCCAGCCGCTGCTGTGGGCGGGGTTAGTGCTCCATGCGTTTGACCACACGTTGCCGCTATGCGATGCGCTGTTCGGCGCGGTGGCGGGCTATCTGTCGCTCTGGCTGCTCTACTGGGCTTTTCGACTGATCGCCGGACGAGAAGGTCTCGGTTACGGGGATTTTAAGCTACTGGCGGCGCTGGGCGCCTGGTGCGGCTGGCAGGCGTTGCCCTCTATTGAACTGGCGGCAGCGTTAAGCGGTATTGTCGGTTATTTCGCCGTAAATAATTTAAATAAAAATAACCTCACTATTTCTTTTGGTCCTTATCTCGCCTTTGCTGGAATAGGGGTGTTTATTAGTCAGCAAATTGCTTTCACATTTTAAATATACAGGTCAAGATTTTTTATAAATCTTTTTGATGGAGGAAGGAAAGGACGATCCTTTACGCTCAGTGTATCGTAAGAGATATAAGCTACACGGGATTTAGCTTGTATCTTTTAATGGAGGAATACAACGCAGCAACAATTTTTTGTTCACGGCACTCACGTTGGTTAAATACGCATTACGCGAAACGCATCCATGATCTCACGGAAGACATGGGTTACTACGTTATAAATAAATTTATCAGGAAATAAAAATGAAATTTATGAAGCCAAAATATCTGGCGCTCTTTATTGCGGCGGCAACCAGCTCCGCATTTGCAGCAGCGCCAGGTGCACCGACGATCGGCTATGGCAATGACAAATTTGCCCTGGTGGAAGTCGATCAGGCTGCTCAGGATTATAACAATCTTGTCAAAGTGCATAACGATGGCGTGGATGTAAAAGTTGAGTGGAACGTCTGGAGTGGTGATGCGCCAACTTCTGCGAAAGTTTTGCTGGACGGACAGACCGTATGGACCGGCGCAGCCGGTGCGACGGGCTCTGCAACGTTTAAAGTGAAAAAAGGCGGGCGTTATCAGGAACAGGTTGAAGTCTGTAACGCCAGCGGCTGTGCGAAAAGCGCCAGTAAGCTGATTATTGTGGCTGACACCGACGGTAGCCACCTGCTGCCGCTGAATACGTCTCTCCAGGAGAACAACAAAGCGTTCGCGAAGCATACCGATAAAGTGGTTGCGGCCTACTTCCCGGAATGGGGCGTTTACGACCGTAACTTCCCGGTTGATAAGATCCCTGCGGCAAACCTCAACCACATTCTGTACGGCTTCATTCCAATCTGTGGCGGTGACGGCATCAACGACGGCCTGAAAACCATTGAAGGCGGTAACAGCTTCCGCGTGCTTCAGAACGACTGTAAGGGCCGTCCTGACTTTACCGTGGCGATCCACGACCCATGGGCTGCGCTGCAAAAACCACAGGCTGGCGTCTCCAACTGGGATGACCCGTACAAAGGTAACTTTGGCCAGCTGATGGCGCTGAAAAAAGCGCATCCGGACCTGAAAGTGCTGCCATCTATCGGCGGCTGGACGCTCTCCGATCCCTTCTTCCACATGGGTGACCCGGCTATCCGCGCACGCTTTGTCTCTTCTGTGAAAGAGTTCCTCCAGACCTGGAAATTCTTTGACGGCGTGGATATCGACTGGGAATTCCCTGGCGGCGGCGGTGTGAGCGAAAACCTGGGCAATCCGCAGCAGGATAAAGCGACCTATACCGCACTGATGCACGACCTGCGCACCATGCTGAACGAGCTGTCTGCACAGACGGGCCGTACCTATGAACTGACCAGCGCCATCGGTGCAGGTCGCGATAAGATCGAAGACGTGGATTACACCACGGCTCAGCAGTATCTCGACCACATCTTCCTGATGAGCTACGACTTCTACGGCGGCTGGAGCAACACCGTTCTCGGCCACCAGGCTGCACTGCGTGCGCCAGCATGGCGTCCGGACACGGATTACACCACTGAAAACGGCGTTAACGCGCTGCTTGCGCAGGGCGTACAGCCAGGCAAGATCGTGGTGGGTGCGGGCATGTATGGCCGCGGCTGGACCGGCGTGCATGGCTACACCGGTGACAATCCATTCACCGGTACGGCAACTGGCATGGTGAAAGGCACCTGGGAACCGGGCGTGGTTGACTATCGTCAGATCGTGAACGAATACAAAGGCAAACCAGGCTGGGAATACGGCTACGACACGACCGCTGAAGCTCCTTACGTCTTCAACAAATCCACCGGCGACCTGATCTCGTACGAAGATGCGCGTTCAACCACGGCGAAAGGCAAGTATGTTCTGGCCAATAAACTGGGCGGTCTGTTCGCGTGGTCTATCGACTCTGATACCGGCGACATTCTGAATGCGATGAACGAAAGCCTGCTGGGCGGCGACTCGACTCCGGTTGATCCGGTGGTCACCAACCACGCGCCAATCGCGTCCTCTGCCGATCAGAACGTGTCTGGCCCGGCAACCGTCACGCTCGATGGCTCTGCTTCCAGCGATCCTGATGGCGATGCGATTACCTACAAATGGACTCAGGTCTCTGGTCCGTCTGTCACCATCAACAACAGCACCAAAGCGAAAGCGACCTTCAACGTTGCGGCAGCGACCACCGACCAGACCATGACGTTCCGCCTGACGGTGACCGATGCAAGATGTCCAGGTGGTGAACAAGGCGCCGAAAGCTAACCAGGCACCGGTTTTAAACCCAATGGAAGCGATCACGCTTGAATCTGGTGAAACCTATGCGCTGCATGCCCAGGCCGCGGATCCAGACGGAGATGCGTTGACCTACGCCTGGAGCGTACCAGCAGATATGCACGCCACCGGAACTGACTCCGCGAACGTGAATATCACGGCGCCGGAAGTGAGCTCGACGTCTACCTACACCCTGAGCGTGGTGGTGAGCGACGGTAAGACCAGCGTGCAGTCTAACGTCCAGGTTACCGTGAATCCGAAAGCGGCGCCTGCACCGGTACCTGCTGACGAAGACACTAACCCGGCGGATGACGTTACCCCTCCGGCTGATGATGTGACTCCTCCGTCTGACAAAGGAAGCTGCGATGCCCCTGTGGATGCTAACGCCAGCAAATACGCGGCGTGGGAATCCAGCAAAATCTACAACGGTGGCGATACCGTAAGCTTCGACCATCTGGTGTGGAAAGCGAAGTACTGGACTCAGGGCAATCAGCCTGGCTTCGGTGTGGATGCATGGGAGCTGGTGAGCAACGTGAAGATGAACTGGCGTTCTGACCTGGTGTACAACGGCGGCGACACCACCACCTATGAAGGTAACGTTTACCGTGCGAAATGGTGGACCCGTGGTGATAACCCAGCCAACAGCGACGTATGGGTAAAAGAAGGCGCATCAACAGATTGCAAATAATCTAGCCCATTAATGACTCCCCCTTCAGAGGGGGAGTCATTCAAAATTCATTTTACAGGATGTTGGTAAGGAGAAATAACCGAAACTGTCAGCAGGTAAAAATGAAAAAGTTGATTTTGTTGTTATTGATAATAAGCCAAAGTGCACTGGCAAATTGTTGGGATAAAGCGGCGCATTATTACCATGTCGACCCTTATTTACTGTACGCGATAGCGAATGTGGAATCCGGTATGAATCCGTATGCGGTTGGGCAAAACCGCGATGGCACGCGGGATGTCGGGCTGATGCAAATCAACAGTTCGCATTTTACCGCGCTGGAAAGCAGAGGCATCGACGAATACCGATTAATCACGGAGCCGTGTACGTCGATCATGGTCGGGGCTTCTATCCTCTCCGGGATGATCAGGGTGTATGGCTATAACTGGGAAGCCGTTGGCGCATATAACGCCGGACTGAAAAAAGAAAATTATCCGCAGAGGATGAAATATGCCCATAAGGTCTGGGCCAAATATCAGCAACTGAAATTAGCAGCACGATATTAACGTTTTTTATTTTTGAAGAATTCCTGAAGGTGTTCTTCGAAAAGTGAAAACAGCTGAATGTGGTTTATGTATTAACGGAGTAATACCTAAGCCGGGATATTAACATTTAATTTGAAATAAACAGGAAAACTGAAATGAACAAAAGGACGTTACTGAGTGTACTCATTGCGGGAGCCTGCGTGGCGCCATTCATGGCCCAGGCTGCGAATCTGAAGGAGACCAGCAGTGAGCCGTACACCATCAAAGCCAGCGATCTGGCGAAGAAAGAGAAGGAACTGACGGACTTCCCGCTGATGGCTTCGGTGAAAGAGACCATCCAGACGCTGGATAACGCGCAGGTCGAACTGATTGAGCCAGGCCGGGCGGCGAACCCGGACAACGTTAAACGCGTTGAAGGGATTGTGAAAGCCAGCGACTGGGAATATCTCTTCCCGCTGCGCGCGCAGGCCTATACCTACAGCAACTTCCTGAAAGCCGTGGGTAAATTCCCGGCGCTGTGTAAGACCTACAATGACGGTCGTGACAGCGACGCCATCTGCCGCAAAGAGCTGGCCACCATGTTTGCCCACTTTGCCCAGGAAACTGGCGGCCACGAAAGCTGGCGTCCGGAAGCCGAATGGCGTCAGGCGCTGGTCCACGTACGTGAAATGGGCTGGAGCGAAGGGCAGAAGGGCGGCTATAACGGCGAATGTAACCCGGACGTCTGGCAGGGGCAGACCTGGCCTTGCGGTAAAGATAAAGACGGCGATTTCCTGAGCTACTTCGGTCGTGGGGCGAAACAGCTGTCCTACAACTACAACTACGGTCCATTCTCTGAAGCGATGTACGGCGACGTGCGTACGCTGCTCGACAAACCTGAGCTGGTGGCGGACACCTGGCTGAACCTGGCGAGTGCGATCTTCTTCTTCGCCTATCCGCAGCCGCCAAAACCAAGCATGTTGCAGGTGATCGACGGTACATGGCAGCCGAACGACCACGATAAAGCCAACGGTCTGGTTCCGGGCTTTGGTGTGACCACCCAGATCATCAACGGCGGCGTTGAGTGCGGCGGCCCGACTGAAATTGCGCAGTCTCAGAACCGTATCAAGTACTACAAAGAGTTCGCAAACTACCTGAAAGTGCCTGTTCCGGCGAATGAGGTGTTGGGTTGCGCCAACATGAAGCAGTTCGACGAAGGTGGCGCAGGCGCCCTGAAGATTTACTGGGAACAGGACTGGGGATGGAGCGCGGATACCCCGGACGGCAAAACCTACTCTTGCCAGCTGGTGGGCTACCAGACTCCGTTCAGCGCCTTTAAAGAAGGCGACTACAGCAAGTGCGTGCAGAAGTTCTTTAACGTGAAAATCGTTAACGATGATGGTTCTTCCGTTACCCCGGACGAAACCCCGGTAACGCCAACACCAACGCCATCTGGCGATGAAACGCCAGCGCCAACACCAACACCAACGCCGGATGAAACCCCGGTCGAGCCTGTTGTGGTGAACCACGCGCCGGTTGCGCAGATTGCCGGTCCGATCGGCGCAGTTGAAGCGGGTGCGCAGGTTTCTCTGAGCGCGGAAGGCTCTACCGATCCAGATGGCAACAAGCTGACGTATACCTGGCGTTCCCAGGATGGTCAGACTGTTACCGGTCAGGACAAAGCGGTTGTGACCTTCACCGCGCCAGAGTCTGCGACGGCGCAGCAGTATGAAGTGAGCCTGACCGTCAGCGATGGCGAGCTGAGCAGCACCACGTCTTACCTGCTGAACGTGAAAGCGAAAGCGGCAACGCCTTCCGGAGAAGATACGTCTTACCCGGCATGGAGCGCGAACAGCAAGTACAACGCCGGTGATATCGTGAACAACCACGGTAAACTGTTCCAGTGCAAACCGTTCCCGTACAGCGGCTGGTGTAACAACTCTCCAACGTACTATGAACCAGGCGCAGGTCTGGCATGGGCTGAAGCCTGGACGGCGTTATAAACAGCAAACGGCAACCCCCAGGGTTGCCGTTTTAGTGTCTGCACCCTCTCCCTGTGGGAGAGGGCCGGGGTGAGGGCATCAGTCCGCACTCTCTGTTTTTTGCCGGGTGGCGCTGCGCTTACCCGGCCTACATGAGGCTGGAACGCTTACCGGTGCAACTTCCCGTGATCCCGTAACCACGCCGCCGTACGCACTATCCCTTCATCCAGCGATACAATCGGTTTATACCCCAGCTCGTTCTCCGCCCGCGAAATATCCAGCGTAAAATCAAAGTTTAGCTTCGACACACCGTAATGCGTCAGCGCAGGCTCTTTCGCCGATTTACTGCCAAAGCGCTCCATGCTGCGGGCAATCATGTCCAGCATCGGGTAGGGAACGGAACGGATCCGGCAGTCGATCTTTAACTCGTCAATCAGCCTTTGCACAATGCTGCGCAGGGTACAGGGCTCGCCGTTGGTGATGTTGTACGCGCGCCCCGACACCAGTTTATCGCATTCCGGCTGGCTCGCCAGCCACATGGCGTGAACGGCATTTTCGTAATAGGTCATGTCCACCAGCGCATCGCCGCCGCGCGGTAACAGCACGCTGCCGTAGTGGTGCATCATCTGGGCCAGTCGCGGGATAAAGACTTTGTCGTGCGGCCCAAACAGGCTCTGCGGACGCAGCACGGTAAAGCGGGTGTGCGGGTTTGACTGGGCCAGCAGGTCGATCACCTCTTCGCCCGCCGCTTTACTGCGGGCAAACTCACAGGCGAAGCGCGCCGGGCGGAAATCTTCCTGAATATCACGATGGTGGTGATAGTCGAAATAGAGCGACGGGGAGGAGATATGAATAAAGTTACGCACGCCCCAGGCGACGGCCCATTCGCCCAGACGGCGCGTGGCGCGCACGTTGGCGAGATCAAAGGCTTCCTGGGTACCCCACGGAGAGGTAAAACTGGAGCAGTGCCACAGCGTATCGATACCGGCGAGCATCACCTTGGCCTGAGAGGAGACCAGTTCCGTCAGATCGGCATGGACAAATTCAGCGCCCATTTTTTGCAGGAGCTTACCCATCGCCTCATTGCGACCGGTGGCCCTCACGCTGATGCCTTTGTTGCGCAGAAACTCGACCGCATTTCGGCCTAAGCCGCTGGTCGCCCCGGTAACCAGTACCTTCATAACAATCCACTGTGTTGAAAAGAATTTCGTGCGCATTCTTTCGTGAATTACGATGTGTTGCAATGGGAAAGGTGAAAGATTAAGAGTTTTATTTAGTTATTTTCCCGCTTTTCTTCTGCCAGTTGCGCAATCCGTTTCGCCATTCCGCGGAAGATAAACAGGTGTGCCGGGATCATCAGCAACCAGTAAAACAGACCCGGCATTCCGTGCGGATGCCACCATGCCCGAACGTCCAGTTCACGATGGTCGCCGTTGTCCTTGAGGGTGAAGCAGAGCCGCCCCAGCCCCGGCGCCTTCATGCCAAACAGCAGCGCCAGCTGTTTTTCCGGCTCAACAATAATCACTTTCCAGCTGTCGACGGTATCGCCCACCTTCAGCCAGGGATGGGCAGGGCGGCCTTTTGCCAGCCGGTGACCGACCAGCAGATCCAGCGCGCCGCGCGTTTGCCACAGAATATTGCCGAAGAAATAGCGCTCTTTGCCGCCGATCTGGTTCACAACTTCCCACAGCGCTGCCAGGCTGGCCGTGGTTTTTACCGTACAGCCCGCCTGTTTCGGATAATAGCCGTACTCGGGCCGCCAGCGGGCAAACGCCTGCGCGTCATAACCCCAGTCGCTGGAGTTCACCAGCTTCTCTTCCTCTTTCAGCGTATTGCGCACCGCGTCGTCAAAGCGGATCAATTCCTGAGGGATTAAGGCGCGCAGCGCGCGATCGTCCGCCAGCAGATCGTGCTTCAGCCCCTGGATCAGCGCTTTGGCGGTCGTCGGCGGCACGGAGGTGATCACATTCAAAAACCACACCGATATCCAGCGGGTCGGGAAAGGGATGGGGATCAGCCAGCGGCGGCGGCCGCTCACCCGCATAAAATGTTCGAACTGCGCCTGATAGCTCAGCACTTCCGGGCCTGCCGCCTCCAGCACGCGATGCTGCTCCGCCGGGTGATCCAGCAATGCCACCAGATAGTGGAGTAAATTCTCCAGCGCAATGGGCGTGGTGCGTGAGCGTACCCAGCGCGGCGGCGTCAGCACGGGCAGGTTGTAGACCATATCGCGCATCACTTCGAATGCGGCGGAACCCGCGCCGACGATGATCCCCGCCCGCAGTTCGGTGACGGGTATATGGGCGCTTCGCAGCGTTTCTGCCGTCAGTTGCCGGGCGCGCAGATGGTCTGACTGCTCGTGCTCAGGTGCCTGGAGCGAGCTTAAAAAAATCACCTGCTTCACCGGCGTTTGCCGCAGCGCATCACGAACGTTCATCGCCACCTGACGTTCGTGGGCGATAAAATCACCGCCTTCGCCCATGCTGTGCACAAGGTAGTAAAGCGTATCGACCCCTTCCAGCAGCGCAGGAAGCGCTTTCGGCCAGTTAAGGTCAACGTTGTGACACGTCACGCCAGGCAAATGTAGCTTTTGCAGGCGTTCCGTGTTGCGTGCCGCTGCCAGCACCTGGTGCCCCTGCTGGCTTAACGCAGTGGTCAGATGCTGACCGATATACCCGCTGGCGCCGAGCACCAGAATACGTTGCGGCACGGTATGCTCCTTAACGCTGTAAAAATGCCTGCCAGTGTTTCACCACCTCGGTCAACTGCTCGCGGTTAACGTCAAGGTGCATCACCAGCCGCACGACCGGGGAGGCGTTAATCAGCACGCCACGGGCTTTCATAAAGTCGCCCAGCGCGGCAGCATGCTCATCGCCGACGCGGACAAACAGCATGTTGGTGTCGTGACGCATGACATCAGCGCCGATTTCACGCAGCTGCGCTGCCATCCACGCCGCATTGTCGTGATCGTCTTTCAGGCGTGACACGTTATTTTTCAGGGCGTACAGTCCGGCAGCCGCCAGAATACCCGCCTGACGCATCCCGCCGCCGGTCATTTTGCGCCAGCGGTTGGCGCGCCTGATGTAGTCCGCGTTGCCAACCAGCAGGGAACCTACCGGCGTACCCAGCCCTTTAGAGAGGCAAATGGTGAAAGAGTCGCAATATTGGGTGATCTCTTTCAGCTCGCAGCCGTACTCCACCACGGCGTTGAAGATACGTGCGCCATCAACGTGCAGGCCGAGCTTACGCTCGCGGGTAAAGTCCCATGCCGCTTTCAGGTATTCGCGCGGCAGGACTTTACCGTTATGGGTGTTTTCGAGGCTCAGCAGTTTAGTGCGGGCGAAGTGAATATCGTCGGCTTTGATTTTCGCCGCGACCTTAGCCAGCGGCAGGGAGCCGTCCGGCGCGGCGTCAATCGGCTGCGGCTGAATGC